>Ga0307509_10002271_pt1 | contig 31417 bp, 32 predicted proteins | sample 10_EM_MG_FD_202245 | JGI IMG/M metagenome (GOLD analysis project Ga0307509, IMG submission 202245) | Populus trichocarpa ectomycorrhiza microbial communities from riparian zone in the Pacific Northwest, United States - 10_EM | ecosystem: Host-associated > Plants > Roots > Unclassified | place...
CCGTATAAACAATTAACATATGATTTAAAAAAAAAAAAAAAAAAAAAAAAAATGGTGACAGTAGTTAGCCACGAACCATCTCCCCTACACCTCCGGCGATTGAAATCTCAACACCAGGGAAATCATCGTGGGATCCACCACCACCCCCTCTCCTCCCCCTTGATGGCTTTTGCCTAAGGGAGCGATGCTACAACCCCTCGTCTCCCTCTGGGGTCTACCTCCTCCACCACGGGGTTCTTGTTCCTGTTCATCGTTGACTCCCGCTCATGAAGTTCAGTTCTCCCCCTTACCCCTCACTTCCTTTGTACCTCGCTTTGGTTTTGCACGGTGGGTATTCTGTCCTCTTCGCTCACGGTCGGCGCTGAGCTTTCCAAGCCCTTTGCGAAGTACCTTTCCGTCTCGGTTATGTGGTCCTGTCGGGGAACACTTCGGTTAGTAACTTTAGCACCTCGTTTTCGTTTCGCATTCGGAAAAGCATTGGCTGCGGTTACTCTAGTCAGTCGTCTCAAGTTTTCGGAAGTCCTTCCTCCTCCCATCCCACTTCCTCTACCTTCTTTGTCTTCATCCCGTTGCTCGGTTACAGCTACTCTCATCCCCCCTCTTCCCACCCCCTCAGCTGGCACCTTACTGCTCCCCCCGCGGTCGATCTTCGGTTGCTATACAAAAACCCGCCTCGGTTACACCCATCCTTCTGGCCGTCGCTAATGCCGCTTTGGCACTCTCTCCGGCGGCCCCTCACCAGAGTCGCCTCCATACACCATCCTATCCTGCCTTCGGGCACCGCTGCGTCCACCGGCACCGCTCCGGTGTACAGGTCCATACTCTCACTTCCTAGCTCAGGCTGATACACGTTACTTATCAGACTTAAATTTCCTTTGTCAGGGGTTCATTCATCTCTTATGTTTTTATACTTTCTGTAGTAGATGTCGCTAAGGGTCCTCCTCTCCTTCCTGCTTGTTTCTTTCCTTTCTACTTCCTTCAGGTGTACAAGTATGTTCGTAGGATTTGGTGGGGCAATAGACGAGATGTGCAGTTGGTCTCCTACCAGAGGGACTTGGGGGTTTGGATGTTTCCTGGGGTGAGGAGGGTACGGTTTTTGTTGGCCATAGTGTTAAAGCTCAAAGCTGTCTTTGTACCTTAAACAAATGCATTCAATTAAAAAGAAGAAAAAAAAAGTGGTCACAGTAGTTAGATCGCTCAAGAGGAAGGCCTCCCCGATCAATATCTCCTTCTCCGTCCCAAAAACCGAACTGATCTACTGGAGGACTGCCAGGAGCAATGAGCCTCCATGCTCCCTCCCGGTTCAGCTTGAAGACCAGCTCTTCTATCCACAAGCCCGCCTGAAGTGGCTAGGCTTCATCTTCACCCCTTCCTTTGACCCAAGGTCCCATTTCCCTAGAAGGTACACTCTCGCCAATGCCATACTAGCCACAATTCGTCGCCTCTCCCCCCTGGGGATGGGCCTCCCTCCCCACCTCTGCCTCACCTTGGCACCCTCTCTCTTAGCTCTGATTCTCCTATCCGGGTCTGCTGTATGGAACCCCCACCCAGCTATCCTGAACCCAATATCTGTTTTTTGGCGTAGGGTCTGCAGGTGGATCACCAACTGCTCCTCAACCACCAACACGATCTATTTGTACAGGGAAGCATGTCTTTCCCGCTGCCCATTCTTATACGCCACCAGCGTCGCCTGGCTGGCCTAAGGCTTATCTGCTCCCCCCTGGAAATAAACCCTGCATCAGCACGCCTTCCTAAGTCTGTCCCCACTTTCTCAGCCTACCACGCCCCTGTGGTAGCGCATGGAAAGATTACCTCCCAGCCTTACCTCTTCTTCAATCTCGACTGGCGTTCTACTATGGACAAGGCCAGGAATCCGAGGTAGTGACATAACGCCATCACTGCCTTGGCTCACGCGGCTGTCCCTCTCGTCCACGATGTGCGCACCTTACCGCCCATCTCCCTCTACCTGACGGACTACCTACACCCTGTTCCTGGAATTGTCCCATCATACGCCCACCTCAAGATACGAGCCAAACAACTCCTCTTTTCCGACTGGTCTACCACCCCAGCCCCCGCATACTACCCCTATCCACCTTCAACACGCCCACACCCATTCATGGGCTTGGGCAAGTTCGTTGCGAGAAGGATTCACCAGATCCGCTCTGGTAAAAGCTACCTCTCGGCTCACCCCTCTTGGGATGATCCTGATGCCGACACGACCTGTCCACTATGCTCTGAAGCCCCGCAGACCTTCGCGCATGCCATCCTCTCCTGCCCCTCGTCCACTCGTCAAAGATCCCGCCTCCTCCAACGGATCATGGACTTGTTACATGAGGCCCTAGTCAGGTCCAACCAGTAGCTCATCATCGCCCTAGCTGAGTTCATTCGCACCACTGCCACTGGATTCCCCCCAGGAATGCCCCCGCTTGCTCCCTCCCTCCACACCGCGTCTAACCTGTTCTTCTCCTCTACTGCCCCTCCTGCCCCTGGCCCTCAAGACTAGTTGGTGGATTGTACTTTCCTTTACTTAGCCACGGCTGCTTTGCGACGTTTATCGGTCACGTTGGGAGTTTTGGTTGTGATTTGTTTCCTTTGTTGATTGTTAGTTTGATTTTCGGTTTTGTGTTGGCCATATTGTTAAAGATGCATGTCATTTCTTGTACCGTAGAAACAATGAACATATGAGATAGAAAAAAAAGAAAAAAAAGAAAAGAAAAAAATGATCACAGTAGTTAGACCTTCTTTCCGGGTCCTGTTTCCCGAAATAGCCGACCAGATCTTCCTCCGGTTGCCACGAGCCTTCCTCCTTGTGGCAACATTCTCTCGAACTTAGTCACTCTTCCTAAGCCTCGGCTGGCGGGGCTATATGCCTCCGGGAGCTTTTCTCCCCTCGTTGTATCCCCGAGACCCATCATTCAGGAGTCCCTATTCCCTCAGGAGCTGGGCCCGGTGGGGTTTTACTACGGTTTAGCTTATAGGTGGTTTGACTTGGGGGAGTGGGTTTGTTTTCCTTTGTTGGTTGTGTCTACTGTCGGCTGGGGTTGTTGTCTTTTTAGGCTAGGCATTCGCGGGGGTTTTTGGTTCATGGCTTTCAGGCCCGCTTTCTCATCACCTTGTAGTTTCTACCCATAGTACCGGGCGGGGGTTTCTCTGTCGGGCAGGGTCAGAGGGTTTTAGCTTGGGGATGGCGGGATGGACTGTAGTTGGAGGTTTTGGACTACATGGCCCATGCTTGGTCGAAAGTCCATTGTACCTAGGACTGTGGGATTGAGCACAGGTGTGCATTCACCCCGATAGAAACAATTAATAATCGAGATTCAAAAAAAAAATGGTCACAGTAGTTAGGGCTCTTCACGCAACCATCTAAGTACTTTCTTACAATACAACCTTTACCTTTACCTCGCGCTGATATGTAAGCAACCTAGCTCTTAGCGTCAGAGCAACCACGACCTTGTTAAGGCAAGGACAGTCTCACATCTCTCTCATGTGAGAAGAGATCAAGATACGAAGAAGTTCCCTCACCATCTCTCCCCAATAAGATATTGGTCTGAGATACGAAGACTATAAGATAGTCTAAGAACGAAGAAGAGATTATAAGTAATCTCGGAAAGAAGAATACTCTTGCGTGTTAGAAGGAACAAGAACTCTAAAAGAGATACATATTTTTGCGTAAGTAGTTTGTTACCTGTTGCATAACTAAACTCGACTAGAGTAGGATTGTTACAGAAATTTATAAAAATTCTCTTTGGAAACACCATACTCATATTTTTCAAAGTGGCATGTGAGTTCCTTTTGGTATTGGTGTTTGTACCCACCAAAGATGGAAATGTCCAGTATCTGCAATCGATGAGTAGTATACAGAGGCAAGCAATAGGGAATAATCTTTTCTGAAATACAGAAGTCTACAAACTTCATGTTAACATGGCTGCTGTGTCCATCACAAAAAGGAGAAGTCAAAATTCATCTCATATATTCTGTACTGTACTACTCTCCATTCCAAAGTTTCGTTTCAAATACTCCATTGCCATTTCCTCATTGGTCCACCCATTATATGACCGGCCAAATAGGATATCTTCTGGAACCCCTCTGAACTTTTGAAACCACTTAGCAATAAACTCTTCTGCCTTCAATATAATTGTTGGCTTTAATGCTGTCCCATTAGCACTGACACCTTCAATAACTGTAACAAATTCATGGGTACCATCTTGATACATATTAGCATTTATACATATTATAATTTTATAAATTAAAAAAAAAGAAAAAAAGAAAAAAAGAACAAAAGAACAAAAACTAACTCTGTGCATGATACTTCAATTCTCCACTCTCACGAGGATTTCTGATAACCTCCAATACTCTCTCTGACTGACCCAAGCCTAATAAAAATCCTATGGTTCCGGAAGACTAGACTCTACCCCAATTTTCAGTCAAAAAGTGTGACGGCTTGGCTGCAACGCCAAGTGTAACACTCTACAATGTTCTACCCTAATACTTAATTCATACAACCCTAACTTATAAATTCATAAAATATAAGTATTATGTAGAATGAAATAACATAATGTAAAATAATAGATAAATATGATATTTGTTGCTCAATTTAATTAGTCAACATGAACTTAGGATGTACAATGTATCAATATCAGAAGTATTTTATATGCATATGCTTTTTGAAGTTCTCAAGATCATATATAAGATGATTTCTATATATATTCATTATGTGAATGTTTCCTTCTAGTAGTATTTCTATGTAACCTGCAAAATATCAGGCAAGATACATTGCTTTTGAATAATTATCAATACAATATAACAGTAAAGTGGTGATATTTATGAATTTACTGGTTAGGATTGTATAATATAGGAGTTAGGGTAGCATATTTTGTAGTGTTACACTTGGCGTTGCAGCCAAGCCGTCACACTTTTTGACTGAAAATTGGGGTAGAGTCTAGTCTTCCGGAACCATACTTCATCAATATTGTAGGTATTTTCAGGCTTTATCCCACACTCTTGTACAATTGATTCTAAGTATAAAAATCTAGTCAATATATATTTATAATTTAAACAAGCACATTCAAATATATAAACTTATATTAATATTAAAAGTTAAAAGAAAAATTACATCAAAATAAGTAAAGATTAATTAATCAAATAAACAAATAAAGAAGAAGGATAAATAAATAAACAATATAATAAATAAATAAATAAATAAATAAAATAAACAATAAAATAAAATATGGGAATAATATATAATATCTTATTAAAGAAATGATTCATTAAGTCAATATCATTTCCCCTGATATTGCGAATAAAATCAATCAGCTTGCTAAAACGAGTCTTCACCTCTAGATGCTTTTTTTTAAAAGCCTTCTCCCACCTCTGTCCCAGTTTCTCATCCGGGCTTCTCTTCTGTACCACAGAAGTTGCTATTTCACACAACTGCCAGATGGTTGATGGGAAACCCAGCCGGCAGTGAAAATAACACCTCTCTATCACGACTCTCTCCTCCTCAGGCAAGAGCTTTTGCCTCTATTGGCTCTCCTCCTCATGGTTCTTTCTCCCTTGGCGGCGGCGATGCATAACTGTGCCTGGAGCTGCCCTGACCATCACTGCTGCAACTGTAAGACTTGGAGCTGTTTGGGTAGCTGGCATCTCGATGGCCATTTGCTCTTGTACTCGAGTAGGAATTGTGTCTTTTGAAGCCATAATTTGTAAATAAGGTATGAAAGAGATTCACTTTTGGATTGGTTCTTTCACCTTCACTTTCAATTCAGTGATGCAATTTGTCTTACTAATTATCTTAAGTCTACTAGCTAGTTTAGAAATGCCAAGTCATGCCGCGCCTCGCTGAGGGCCCGGGCGGTTTAAATGACGTTAAGCCCTTTGTTGACTTACAAATCTAACTTGTTATTTGGGATAGAAGATTTCTTTTGCTAAACGGGTTTTCAGGCCATACCTCAGGGTGCATGCCATGGATTTTCCTGTAGCTAGCTACAAATAAACCGCGGACTTAACAAAAAAAAAAAAAAAAGCTCAACAGCGAACGAACTCGTACAGTACCGTACAGTACAGTACTCGAGTACAGGAGGAATCCTATACGTTAACGTATAGTGTAGTATAGATACAGCACCGGCTGAATTCCAAGTAGGGACATAGAGAAAACAACATAATTATCTACTCAAATACTCGAGCACAAGTAGACTACGAACCTATCTAAATCCTAACGGTATTCGAGTTATTGTTCTGCATGGTTTACAAGACCCATAACTAATTCCGACGAGGTGAGCACTGTAAAGCGCCTCTACAGCGCTCGTATGATACCTGCGCTCCGTATACAGCACTCGAATGCAGTGCTGTGAATATCAAAGCTTAAAGTTAGATCCCAGATACTGGTATCATACCTTTAAAACCACTTCTAACGTCCGCTAGGCCCGCCCGCATTCCCACTGTCCAACCACAATGACGTCCGAGGACTCAAGGCTCTGCTCACTCAAGTAGAAAACTAAATTTATTTAACATAGGATAGGGACAACGAACAGGAAGGCACTGTTCAGCGAACTACCCCAAATTTGATGTTTTGCCACTAGATTTTTGGTGGATCGTTCGTCACCCCCCTCCTATAGATTATCACTTGAGTTGCTGAACTACGGTACTGTGCGAGTACTCGAACACTAAGTTAGTAGTCTACTCTACTCACGGTTGACCCTGGAATAGTGTAACAATGGTATCCCTGATATTCGGATGTAGCTCTCTATGCTTAAACCGGTAATCCCCTCCTTCTTCATCATAGCTAATTCACTAACTAACGCCCAATAGCTTCGACAAGCGCAGATCCCGCAGAAAAATAGAGGAGGCAGGACAATTCGAAAAGATGCGGATTGAGAACAGAGAGGAGGGTCAAGAGGCTTAGCGGCGAAGGGCTCTTGAGTTTAGATGCCCCGCCAAAGTATTTGTAGCCGCGAGGGTGAAGAGGGAGGGGGTGGGCCGGGTGGGGTGCAGAGGATAGTGTTAGGCTATCTGGGGAGAGGGGGAGGAAGAGGAGGGCCTGGAGGTAGGTATTCAATCAAGAAGCTGGGTGGGTGGGTGCTGGCGGTGGTCCAGAGGTCATGGTGGTGGGGGTTCTCAGCCCCCAGAGTGCCGCCGGCGGGTGATAACCCAGGGTTCTTGTGACGGGGGATATCTAATTAGTTCACCATTGTTGGGAGTGAGGGGGGAGTGTTGGGTATTAGAGAATTGGGTCCAGTCAAACTTCTGCTTTGCGTCTCTGCATAATATACAGAAATCACTCGTCTCATCTACAACCAAACGCTTATCACTTGGGGTCATTTTCATATCATTAATCGCTGTAACTACGGTAAAGCATGCTGGAGAAATAAAAAGGTGCCTCCCAATGTTCGCTATTGCCATGTACGCCAATCATGACTTTTAGGACGAATTAATAGCCTATATCAATTAGCGTCAGAAATTATCCAATCTAAGGAAGGGCAAAATTTACCGCTCTGCTCGCGCCTATTGTCTCCGTCACCGTCTGACCCATTGCTGTTGCCACCGTGAATAGGAGCCTCACCCCTCAGCTCTGCAAAGTAGTTCCTAACTGCTTCAGTACTAACGGGCAGTTTGTTATCCGCAAAAGGCTTGAGGAAATTCTTGACTTCAGCCTTGAGCTTATTGTATGCAAGCACTCCGTTTATAGCGGTGACTCGATCAACCGACACAAGTGCCTTCTCTCCAAGGTCCAACAGGGAGCCACCAGAGCGAACACTCTGATTGTCATCATCATCAAGAGGCGGCTCGTAGGTCTCTTCTTCTTCTAAAAGGATAGGGTGTTGCGAGAGTCGTGGAAGACAAGAGGCACAACGGCATAGATAGCCACGGAAGTCTTCCTTGAGAAATATCGAAAATGGCTTCGCAGTTGGCTGCGGAGGCGGAAGAGTCTCGTAGGTACACGGCCTTGCTTCTGGTGCTGTTGGAGTAGATATGGGCTCTGCATTCGAATTGAAACCAGTCAAGACTTTGGAGACCTCTGGAGTTTTGGCCCTCTTAAAATCCTTCCGGATAGCCTCTCCATCGCCATCATCACCATCGTCAACACTTCTCTTTTTCTGGTTGCTGGTTTCAACCCCAGTGCCATTAACAATTATTGTTCCCTCAGAACCTTGAACGTCTGAATTTGTCTGTTGTGGGGGTCCTTGTTTATATACCGCGCCTAAAAACCCAGGGGTGCCAGCGTATCGTCCCAACCAAGGATTCTTTTCGACACACAGCCAACAGATGAAATGTTCAAACTCTTCCGTTGGAAATCCTTCGGGCGAGTCGTCATCCTCGTCCTCCTCAGGATCGTAGCTTTCCGACTGCCCTTTGCCTTCGCCCTCGCCTTCGCCGCTCGCTTTCGCCTCTCTCACCACCTTAGCCTCTGACTCCACTGTAGCGTCCTCCTTGGCTTTCAGCAACCCCATGATACACCTATCATGAAACCAATCCTCCCCACAAACATCGCCGAGTAAACATTGGTACATAGTACCCCGCTCACTATGAGGATCGTAATCCTCATCGCAAGCGCAAAACTTTCCCCAGAAGTTATGGCAGTACTTATTTCCTACCTTCCCCTTGGGTAAATCTATCTTCTCTGCTTTCGCCTTGCGGAGAGTACACTCAACAGCAATTTTCTCAGTCCCGCAATCACAAACAATATTTCGCTTATTGAAGATCTCCACCAGTTCGTGATCGCCATGACAAGAGATCGAGCAGCTATAGCAGATCGCGGCTGCGCCGGCGGAAACAATATCCGGGAAGCCAGGAGGGGAGGTGATGTTGGGATGACAGGTTTTGCAGGAAAACACTGGTTGGCGAAGCGGACCGAGGGGATTTGTGCAAACGTCGAAGGAGTAAGGCATTGCCTCTCTTGCATCGAGCTCGAGTTGTAATTGAGAGTCTATATAGCTGTGTGGAATTAGTTTGATTGTATTTGATGAGAGCTCCCTCAAGAAAGGGATAGCTACTCTTGAGCCGTGACAGAATCTTGAGAAGAGGACTCTGGAACGTCCTTCGGCGGGCTCTGGGAAATGGGTGAAGCCATAATGGTAAATTTTTGGAAAAACGATCCGCAATTATTGTGAGGGCTGGATTTGGTGCTTGTGGTATGGTGAGCCACTCGACAGGGAGTAATTGTCTGGTATTTGTAAGAATTGTCTGGTGTTTGTGAGAGGGCTACAGTACAGTAAAGTTAATGAATGATTGACCGGAAGTTAACTTACCATACAGAGGGTCAACGGAGGGCTTGCACGTTAAAACGCGAGAAAACGTTCCCAGCTCCAACGCCGGGTAACAGCCACTTTCACAGAAAGGGACTTCTTCGGGGCCACTCCTGCACAAGATCGCCGCCCCCCCGCCTACCCACTATGGGAAAGGAAGACTACATATCTACTGGTGGGAGTCTGAAGCTCAAAGGAGTTAAAGATAGCGGAATCAAAAAGAAGAAGAAAAAGAAGAAGCCTACGACCCCAGATCCAACATTGGAACAGAAATCACGCGAAGGTTCCGCCAAAGCCACGAGCGCCGATGGACTAGAAGAGCGTGAGGAGGAACCGGAGGATCCCTATGCTGGAAAGACAGAGACCGAGAGGCGGTTCGAGGAGAGGAAACGAAAGATGGTATGTGTTTCTTTACACTTTGGCAGCTAGGTGGAAACTTACCGACTGCAGATGGACGAGAGACTTAAGAAGGACGGAATCAAAAGTCACAAAGAGCGTGTCGAGGAATTTAACAAGTATTTGAGTAACCTCAGTGAGCACCACGACATGTTAGTCCTCGCAGTCCCCCCCGTTGTGTTCCTAGCGATTCTGACATGTATAGGCCTCGTATTGGGCCAGGCTAATATCTTTCGTGGGAAAGTTGGGTGTTCGATTGGTGTTTTCTTCATATTTGTATCGCTACACTTTGGTTCTTTAATAACAAAGTCATTCCCGAACTAGTGTTCGCGCTCTAACGCATTTTGCGACAAAGTTACCTAGAGAAATTGCTTAAATCCAATTCGGGTATTTGACATAATTAGTACTCGTGAACCCATCGTACTCGAGTAAATCTATGACGCCTGAGGTTCCTTTTTTTTTTTTTTTTTGATAAACTAAACACTGCACTAAAGCACACATGAAGCATGGCATAGCCAAAACCTTATATGCCACGCCAACGTTTTCTCCCCAAAATTGAAAGTGTTTCTAAGCAGCAACCCTAGCCCTCCTCCCAGCCCCGGTGGTTGGTCCTCTTGGGCCTCCCTTGGGCAAAGTGTACTTCGCAAATGCTCTCGCAAGACTCTTCTTAACAGAGACCTTTTGCGCACCAACAAAGCTGTCGACAGTAACAGCAATGGCAAGGTCGATATCTTTCGAGTGGACGTATTCGCTTAACCTCATTTTTGTGAAGGCTTCCGATAGCCTGATAATGCTTTCCAAATGCCTCACCGTGATTGGGAAGCTCCCGGTCGCTAGGGATTCGCGGCGCATCTCCACAAATAACCGACTGACCTTATCCTGATCCATCTGATGTAGCTGAGGAGAGCAATGTTCTCGGGCGTAAAGAATGTATTTCCGGAGCAACTCCTGCGGGATCGGGGAGTTTGTGTTTCTGTCGCCGCTAACGGATGGGGTGGTGGAACTATTTCCCACGGGATGGGAGCGACCGTGAGACTCGACAACGAACTTGGCGAGGAGTTCATCAACCTCGGGGTCAACGGTATCTCGTACGACGCAGAGCACATCGAAACGAGACAGGATAGGCTCTGTTAATTCAACGTTTTGGGCGAAAGGGATAGTCGAATTGTATCGTCCCCCGATTGGATTCGCCGCTGCAATGATCGCACAGCGCGCCTGCAATGTAGTGACAATACCAGCTTTGGAGATAGATATGGATTGCTGTTCCATAGCTTCGTGGATAGAGGTCCTGGGATGTGTCTTTAGTCACTTATTGAGCCCGGGTGCCAGGATCACGAAATCACATGCATACCTGTCTTTGTCGTTCATCTTGTCAAACTCATCGATCAAGCAGGTTCCCTTATCAGCTAAGACAAGAGCACCACCCTCTAATGTCCATTCCGAGGTCATCGGATCTCTTCGTACGCTTGCTGTCAAACCAACAGCACTTGCCCCTTGACCGGTGGCAAAAACTGCTCTATGGGCTGTCTTCTCGACGTACTTGAGTACTTGTGATTTTGCGGTACCAGGATCCCCGAGCAAGAGAACATTGATATCGCCACGAATTTGGTGCTTGCCATTGATGTTCTTTCCAACACCTCCAAACAGTGAGCAGGCGACAGCAGTCTTGATGTCGCGATGACCATAGATGCTTGGCGCCATAGAGTCAATTATCTTGTCTACAACCTTCTCATCCCTTGCGAGCGTGCGGATAGCCTTTTCGTCTTCCTCGGTCAATCTGAAGCCGGCAAGCTCGTCATGGCTTTTGACAACATTATTGGCCTCCAACACAGTAGCAAAGACGGGAAACCCATTTTTCTGGTTGAGCTGTACATCGTAATTATTCCTGTAGATTCCGGTGACTTCTACCTCTTCTCCAGGCTTGGCAGTGTCAATTAAGTCCCAGAGCAAAATGACTTCTCTATGCCTTGGGAGTCTCCCTGCCGGCACAGTTCCCGGCGACTCTTGCAAAGTCATTTTTTGGTAATTCCTGTAGACTGTCTTTTCGGAGTTTAGGGAGAATGGCCCACGGGACTGGCAATTTTGGCAGTAAGAAATCTTAACTTCAACATTTGAATCCTGTTGAAACGGACCAAGGGTGGTACCGCATTTGGCACAGTCAAACTTGACGTATTTGAGTTGGGGGAAAACACCTGTTCGTCGAGTAACAACGCCACGGACGCGCACGAGAGCATTGAGATGAGACTGGCGCAACTCGCGGAGAGTGTAAGATGTTGGCACATCGGCAACACGGACGTGAATCTCAGAATGGATTCGCTCATAGTCCTGATAGTGAAGGAGGGTAGCTTCAAGAGCGACCTGGTCGAAGATTTTCAACGTCTCAGTCGGAGCATTTGCCAAGAACAAGGCAAGTGTAGCTTTGGACTCTGCAAGATGCTGGAATGAGACCTCCAGAGATTCGGAATTGATTTCACCAAGAGTCCTGATACGGTTACCGTACACAGAGGAGCCGGCATCATCTGTGTATTCAAGCAAGAAATTCTTAAAATGCACAGCCACGCTACGATATACGTTTGGGACTGTGAGCCAATCAGCAATGCTAGAGGCTTTAATATCGCCGAGTTGTTCCAGTGAGAGCTCCTCATCCATCACGTTATCAACATCGTCCTGGGTATCCTCATCAAAGTGATGCCTGCGGCGGCGAACTTGATGAGATAGATCCATCTCGTCGTCTTCCTCGTCAATGCTGTAGAAGGCATTAGGCATGCGTCGGGCCATGTTATCTCGCATGTCCATCTGTTTGTTAAGCCGACGAACTTCGGCGGCACCGAGTTCCTCATGTTCGCCTTCATCATCGATATTTGCGTCTTCGTACTGATCCAGAACAAGGTTTTGAGTGTAGTCTCTGCAAAACATCTCGTTAACTCGTATTCTATGCTTTTATAAAGTTTCGCTCACCGTTCCATATCTTGCATCAAATCTTCACCATCCATTTCTTCCTCCATATCCTCCAGGTCCTGAATCTTTACACCAACTTTAGTCACAGTGCACAATTTTGGGTGTTGATGCTACGTACTCCATCATGCTCGTCAAGCTCATCGTCGTCGTCATCCATAAGTGGGGGGGAGGAACGGAAGCCAGGCGTTGAGGGTAAAAAGCCACCGGGAGCTAAGAAGAGGAAACATCAAGTTAGCAAACTCTTGGGTGCGAAATTTTGGGGGCTGGAAACGGCTTCACTGCGCTCGAATGGTGGGTGAGGCAGAAATGGGAGAAGGTGTAGGGAGGAGATAAACAAAAGATGAAGTACTAACGACTTGAAGGCACCCCATTATCCCCCATCTCATCATCGTCATCGTCATCTTCTAAGCCACGTTTTCTGGGGTTGACTTCAGGAGGGGGGGAAGATTGCGGGGCTGGGGACGACATTGTCCTTTATAGTGATAAGGGAAAGAGACAAAGCGACAATCCAATGCTGAAATGCTCAAGCTATAGGTCCAGGGAGAGCACTGAACTGTCGAAGAACCGGTTCGTTGGTGATAAAGCGTGGAGTTTTTCGGTAGAGGGAAGGAGTTTAAGACTAGCATGTAAAGTGGATTTAGGTGATGTTACGGTATGATGGACCCCCAATGGCAGCTGGAGTTCGTGAAGAAGAAAAACAAATAGATTACCCGCTGTAGCTGCGGAACCTACTCGAGTAGCAACCAGGTGACTGGGGACGCGCCAAAGCACGCTTCTGGTTTGGGCAAGGTGTCTAGTACTACCAAGGCTTGATCTCGAATTTCTTGGTGGGGCCTTGTTCAGCCCTACCTCGCCCAGCGCGGGTAGAACAATGCCATCATCATAATATTATTATCAGATTCTCTAACATTCATTCTTCTATCGCACCTGCAACCCCCCCCCCCCGCACAAGGCCCTTTCTATCCAACACCTCCACACGCTCCAGACTTGAAGCCCCATCTCTTTTGAGTGGTGGGCTTTATGGCTGGTTGACGAATGATACTCTCCATTGCCACCACCCTGTTTCTATGAACTTCCGGCCCCGTTCGCTCGTTGACATATGATACGCAAAATACATTACACTCCCGTCCGATGCCAGGCTACTTTTACCATTTGTTCTTTGATCTTTTCCCTCCTAGCTTTCCGGCCGTTAGATCGCTGCCTGATCTCAAACATCTTTCTGACTCTCAATTATTGCAACTCCAAGCTTGGATACCGCCTCCGGAGACAAACATCTTTAACACCATCTTCCCCTCCCACACAGCGTCAAATACTCCACTCTTCTGCAAACTCGAGGAACTTGCCATCGACCAGAAGGAAGTAAAGAAGAGCAAGGCCCGGGAATCCCCTACCTTTGATTCAGAAGTCTACACTACGCATTTGCCCCATCTCGACTGGCGCTTTGGTCGTGTATCGGTTGAGTCTATAGATATGGCTCTGGAAGGCCATTTGGCAATTCATAGGAATTCTCCGGGCACGGAAGGATCCGAGAATAGTGAAAGACGACCTTCGAGAGCTTCAGAATCTTTCGCCGGGGGTGCTGCCTCGAAGGCTCATTTCATTCCTCTGGAAACGAAAAACACTGAAGTTGGCTATGGGATTGTTCATCTCTACCGTGATGTCTTTGAGACCCCTGGACTTTATCCACCATCTAAGATTGAAACAGTCAACAAGGCTCCGGGAAATCTTCACAGCGAAGCCGACGACGCTTTAACCACCGTTGCCGTTCTTGCAGTTCCTTCCTATATGACCGCATCAGATTTTATGGGGTTTGTGGGGGAAGAAACTCGTAACGCTGTTAGCCATTTTAGAATGGTTAGGACTGGCCAAGCAAATAGATATATGGTTCTTATGAAATTCAGACGAAAGGAAGATGCAAGGGAATTTGTTGGCAGTTTTAATGGAAAAGTGTTCAATAGTATGGAGGTATGTTAAGTGTTATGAGAGACGTCCCAACTCGTGTAGGGGGCTACTTGCTAAAATATGCTAATAGCCAGAAAATTGTCATGTCGTTTTCGTAAAATCAATTCAGTTCCAACCTCCTACGTCGGAGGGTACTTCCTCTGTGATTTCTCCTGAGTCTTCTACGGATCCATTTTCTGCCTCTCACTATCCCACATCTCCGATTTCTACTACCACTTCTGTAGCAGCATCTTCATCCTCCGCACCTGTGGCAACCAATCTGTCGACAAAACCAGCGCCGCCACCGACCCCGTCACTTTTAGAGTTGCCAACATGCCCGGTTTGTTTGGAGCGTATGGACGAGACCACTGGGCTATTGACCATTCTGTGCCAGCATGTATTCCACTGCGCCTGTCTCAGTAAATGGAAGGATAGCAGCTGCCCAGTTTGTCGTTATACACAGAGCGATAGTTTCCGCGAGAGAGAAACTGGGAGCGGTGATGAAGATGAGTGCTGCGAGGTTTGCGGGGCCGACAGCAACCTATGGATCTGGTATTTATCAAACCCTACCTCCTATCTCTCCATCCAGAGGAATTAACAGCTACTCTTCTCAGTCTTATATGTGGAAATGTTGGCTGTGGCCGCTATGATGAGGCGCACGCGTTCGAGCATTACAAAGAGACCTCACATTGTTATGCCATGGATATTGAGACACAACGTGTCTGGGATTACGCAGGTGATGGATATGTCCATAGATTGATCCAAAACAAGTCGGATGGGAAGTTGGTTGAATTACCATCAACATTGTCAGATTCCCGAAACCACGAGCGTTACACTGATGGAGATTATGTTCCCCGTGAGAAACTGGACAACATCGGTATGGAGTATACTTACCTTCTCACCAGTCAGCTCGATAGTCAGCGGCTTTACTTCGAGGAAAAGGTCACTCAAGCGGCAGACAAGGCTTCAAAGGCTAATCATGCTGCAGAGAAAGCAATTGAGGAATCCAGAGAGTTGACGAAGGAAATGAAAGAGCTTCGTAGCAGATTTACCGAGCTGAACACAGAAGTATTGCCCACCCTAGAAAAAGCCAAGGAGCGGGCCGAGAGGAAGGCCGAGAAATGGGCAGACATGGCCAAAAGGATGGAAAAAGAGTGGAAGGAGGAGAAGGGTGTCAATAGCGGGCTGATGGAACGGATCGAATTTCTGACGAAAGATTCGGAACAGAGGAAGAAAGAAAATGAAGATCTCAAGGAACAGATACGCGACTTAATGTTCTTTGTTGAAGCTAGGGAAAAGATTAAAGATGAAGGGGAGGAAGTTATGGAGGGCACTGTTACAGTTGGTGATGCACCTCCACCACCACCACAGCTAAAGAGGGGAAGGAAGGGGAAGGGGAAGAGATAAGCGATCTTACATGTTGCTTCTGTCGAGTTTGTGCGTAGCCGGTGACTTGTCGGATGCGTGATTGTGGTAATAGCATGGATTGTTGGCTGGTTGGCAACGGCGTTGCGGCTTTCGAAATGGTGTTGTTACAGATAGGGGATCGTAAAGCTAGTGTTTAAGGATGCATTCAGGAGGGGCTGACTTTTGGGGCTGCTGTTCCAGAAACCGTTGTGGGTTCTAGACGCAGGTACCAGCACCAATATCAGACCTACTTCTCTTGTAAAGTATGGCTCCAAGTGACGCCGAGTCTCATGTTGGTTCAACTTTTTAACTTAGTCTGCCTTGCGAATAGAACGAGCTTCACATTTTTGACATGATAGATAATTGTTTCATTCTGCATCCCCCAACGACCAAGGTATCTGAAGATGTGCTTATGGAAAGAGTGTTGTGAAACATCTTGATTCAAAAAGGTTGAAGAACTCCTTGACCTCTGTCTATTTCCTGCGAGAATGGAGGAACTAATATACTACATGAATTTAGCAGTCACACTGGACAATCTATCCCGTGCCAAGCAGACCAATTCCCTAGCAGGGTGTACTGGGGTCCTTATCTCGGCATCCATATACAGGAAGTATGTGGTGGGGTCAATCGCTGGTAATCGGGTCCCAGGGGCCGTGGTTTCCGGCAAAGAGCCTTCTCAGGTTGCGAGTGATTGTTCATGTCCAATACAGAATCTAGCATATCAGGCAGGCGGAGCCTGCGTATCGAGACTATGATAGATGTAAGATTATCACATTGCGCAATACGATAACCGGGTGCGCAGGGTGCTAAGTTTCAAGAGATCCACTCCCTGGTCTCCGAACACTTGAGTAGCAAAGACGGTAGATAGGTACAGTACAGTAGGGGTTCGTAGGTATATGATCTACTGGCCTTTTGGGTGTTCTTACCGCTCTATCCATCTGCAATGAATGGCTGAGTGGCACTCAGAAGAATTCCTACTGACAATCAAGCAGAGAGAGGTCTAAACCACCTGAACTCTGGACTCGAGTCTTGCGCAAAACACACCACCAGCTGTAGATCTTCTAGAACCCGACCGTAACGACAAACACCACGCGAAGGCCCGGAATATGACTTCCGGATGTAGGACGGCTATTCGCTTATGGCTCGGTGTTTCCATTATGGCGAGAACTGCAGGAACAAGTCTTGCAAATCCGACCCTAACATTGACAATGCAGCCGCAGGTCACCGATATTCGACAATGGGTATCCTGGGGGCTGGACGGCAATTGCAAAGGGCCAAAGCCAGTACTATTCGAGTATTGGCCCCAACAAAATATCAACGAATCATTTGTTGTTTGGTGGGTGTGAGAGGCCGGTTGCTGACTCGGTGTCACCCTCGTTGCTCTTCAGAATATGATGGGAATTGCTGTTGCAGGTGGGTTACTATGATTGGCTATGAAGAGCAGCATGAATGGTGAAATTACTACTCGTAGAGGGGGTGTTCAGTGAAAGAAGTTTTTTTTTTCAAGAAAAAAAAGAAAGGAAAAAAGAGACAGTTGGACCCTGAACGGATGTTGGATTATAAGCTTGGCGGCGGGATGGAGGTGGGAAGTACCCCGCGAGAGTGAGAACTTCTTTATCAGCCCACCTTCCACCCCTCGATTTTTTTCTTCTCGCTCCTCATTCCGCTCGCCATTACCCTCACCAGTCCTACATTTCCACCTCTTTTTATTCCGGGCTCCTCAAACAATATTATACATCACTCCTCGATCCTTTATCCTCTCAATTGTTCCATTCTAAAATACCAGTGTATCCAATACTCATTTACAATGGTTACCTCGTAAGTTTCCGTCAATGGAGAAAATTTTCTGGATGACAGTATCTATCTTGGTTTTTAGTAATTGACTAATATTTAATTGTGATTTTTAGTTCCGTTCTTGGATTCCCTCGTATGGGAGGTTCGTTTGCCCATTCTCTAGTTAATTAGTCTTTATATCGAAGATTGTATCTAATTTTCCTGTAGCAAATCGTGAGCTTAAGAAAGCGACTGAGGCATACTGGGCTGGCAAAATCTCTGCCGAGGAGCTCATTCAAACTGGAAAGAGCCTCCGTGCCTCTCACTGGAAGATCCAGAAGGATGCTGGTGCTGGGACTATTGCCAGTAATGATTTCTCTTTCTACGATCAGGTCTTGGACCATATTCAACTATTCGATGTTTGTATCCGTAATCATCCTTTACCATGCAATTCCTACGCTAAAATTTTCTAGGCCGTACCCAACAGGTATAGAAAATATAACCTTCCTGCTCTTGACGAGTTCTTCGCCATGGGTAGAGGCCTTCAGAGGGCTGCTACTGATTCGACTCCTGCTGTTGATGTCCCCTCGTTGGTTAGTATCCATCCTATCCCGTATTGTCTCATCATTGCCAGAATGCAGCCGTGCCCATTATTTTCACCCGTGGTCACCACAATTGGAAGAAGATCCGGACATTGGCCTCGCATATCCCCACTTAGCGGAATTTTGAATAATTATACAGGTTAGAAGGTTGTTGCTAAGAATTGTTATAGGAGATGGTAAAATGGTTCGACTCAAACTACCATTATGTCCGCCCGACTCTTCAGGACAACCAAACTTTCTCCCTTGCTGCTGATCCTAAGCCAGTCAGTGAATTTCTTGAGGCTAAGGCCCAGGGTATCGACACCCGCCCAGTCCTCGTTGGTCCGGTCTCTTTCCTCCATCTAGGCAAGCCAGACCGTGGCGCATCTGTCGACCCGATCACCCTTCTTGAGAACCTTCTCCCTGCCTATATCGAGCTCTTGACCAAGCTCAAGGAGGCTGGTGCCGAGACTGTCCAGATTGACGAACCCGTTCTCGTTCTTGATTTGCCCTCTAGGACCAAGGCTGCTTTCAAGACTGCATATGCTAAGATTGCCGCCGCTGGGGCTTCGATCCCCAAGATCACTGTTGCTACCTACTTCGGCGACATTGTCCACAACATTGACGCCCTCTCCGGCTTAAGCACGGTTTCTGGAATCCACGCTGACCTTGTGCGCAATCCCGAGCAACTCGACACCGTTATTGCTGCTCTCGCACCTGGCCAGATCCTGTCTGCCGGTGTTGTAGATGGGCGAAACATCTGGAAGACCAACTTTCAAGAAGCCATTTCCATCGTTCAGAAGGCAATCGATGCTCTGGGAGCCGATAGAGTCATTGTTGCTACTTCGTCTTCTCTTCTGCACACTCCTCACACTCTTGCTAGTGAGAAAAACCTCCCCGTTGAGGTTGCCGACTGGTTCTCGTTCGCCTCTGAGAAGGCTAAGGAGGTTGCCATCATTGCCAAAGCCGTTACTGAAGGAGCTGCCTCTGTCAAGGCGGAGCTTGATGCCAATGCCGCTTCCATGCAGTCCCGTGCTACCTCCCCACGCACCAACGACCCCGCTGTTAAGGAGCGCCAGTCTAAGGTTACCGCAGCCATGTACGAGCGCCAATCTCCATTCACCGAACGCATCGCAGTTCAACAAGCACACTTGGGTCTTCCATTGTTCCCCACCACTACCATTGGTTCTTTCCCCCAGACCAAGGAAATCCGTGTTGCTAGACAGAAGTTCGGGAAAGGTGATATCTCTGCAGCTGAGTATGAAAGTTTTATCGAAAAGGAGATCCAGCTTGTTATAAGAGAGCAAGAGGCCCTTGGCCTTGATGTTCTCGTCCACGGAGAACCGGAGCGCAACGACATGGTTCAATACTTTGGTGAGAGGCTCACTGGTTACGTTTTTACTAACTTTGGATGGGTTCAATCATATGGATCCCGTTGTGTCCGTCCTCCGATCGTTGTGGGTGATATTTCTAGGCCAGCTCCTATGACTGTCAAGGAGTCCAAGTATGCTGCTTCTATCACCAAAAAGCCTAGTAAGTTCACAAGTGCCTTTAATATTTGGATATCATACTGACAACCGCAACAGTGAAGGGAATGCTTACTGGCCCGATCACTTGCTTGAGGTGGTCTTTCCCCCGTGATGATGTACACCAATCTGTGCAGGCCGAGCAACTCGCCCTTGCTCTCCGTGATGAAGTCGTCGACCTTGAGGCTGCAGGTGTCAATGTTATCCAGGTCGATGAGCCCGCGCTCCGTGAGGGTCTTCCCCTCCGCTCCGGAAAAGAGCGTGATGCCTACCTCGACTGGGCCGTTAAGTCTTTCCGCCTCGCCACTACTGGTGTCAAAGATATCACCCAGATCCACTCTCACTTCTGTTACTCCGAGTTCCAAGACTTCTTTCACGCTATTACTGCCTTGGATGCTGATGTCATGTCTATCGAGAACTCTAAGTCTGATGCTAAGTTGTTGAAGGTCTTTGAGGATGAGGCGTACCCGAGACACATTGGTCCTGGTGTTTATGACATCCACTCCCCTCGTGTCCCACCACAAGAGGAAATCAAGGCCCGCATTGAGGAGATGTTGCAGTAGGCATCTCAACACCTAGTATGCATAAATGATTACTAACAACTATTGTAGATTCCTCAAGCCACAGCAGCTCTGGATCAATCCCGACTGTGGCCTTAAGACTCGCCAATGGACCGAGACCCGGGCCGCCTTGGACATCATGGTCAAGGCAGCCAAGGAGTTCCGTGCCAAGTATCAGACTTAATCCAACATGAGTCTTCCTGACACAACATTTCTTAGAGGTTCTAGGCAGGCATGGGGGTGTATGGGGAGATTCAACATCGGCGTTTGAGAGATTTCACGAGATCATGGTTCGTTTTCATTACTTTTATTTTTCGTTGGGTTTAGGTTTGCGTGGGTCTAGGTGTCTTGATCGTTCAACCGGTAAAAGCACGACTCGGTATTCGAGTCGGGGGTCTTCAATCATCTTTTCCTATTTCCTATAGTTTCAAAAACCAGAATCGAAGCCCATTTCAACCGGAGGTTATTTTTCTCATTGCAAAGGTAGTTCTTGTGCGTGAAGTTTTAGTTATCATTGTGAAGCTACCCGAATGATCTATATCATATAGGTGTCGATATAAGAAAACTAGTCCGCTGTTCGAATGCAACAAATCTGACTCAATGCATACCATACTTCTTGACCCTATAGACTATGATCTGAAAGCCTCAAAAAATAATTTAATGAGAGAATTGAAGCTTTTATAAGCTTTCAAATTCAAATTATGTAAATATCTGTTTTTATTTTTATTATATAGTTGCGTAGCTAGTATTATATCTCAATCTATCAGAAAAATATTTATAAAGATGTTCTAAGAGCAGAATTAATTGTCATAAAGAGTTTTATACTGCAACAAGCACTTTAAACTGATGTTATTGTATTGAAAGAGTATTTTCAGATTTATTTAGGTAGCAACAGTTGCTATGCAAACTTCAAAGTAGAATAACTCAAAACCAGGTTTAAGGCGTCTGGCCAATTTTGCCATATCAACACCCATATGGAGATATTTGGAGCTTCACAATACCCCCCCTTGCTGTGCTCGTACTGTAATATACGATCAACGCGGTAGTGGTAACATTATTTGTTCACTGAGCCATCACCGTTACAAAAATCTCGCATCAAGCCTTATAAAGATGCTGATGCTTCCATCTTCCCTCTGAGCACTCAGGTACTTATCAAGCCTAGAAATGCCCAATTAGAGGGAACCTATTCGCATGAGAGCAGCTTAGATCCCAGAAACGCAGGAGCCGTCCAGGAAACAGATATAGTAGTGCATCAAGTAGATTTTGTTCGTTAGCGGTCCCTCGATATGGGATTGGAAAGGTGTTGGGTCTAGAAGCATGGCTGCGTGGTCTGGTTTCGGGAGACTAAACTCTGTGCTAAATTTCTAACAATTTTACTTGTAACACCAAGTGTAACACTTTAAAATTCGTCCTCGGTTTTCAAACCTACCTTCCGGATTTTAAGTAAATTTTTATAATATTGAAGTCACTCGTACAACGTAAAAGTCATGGAGATTGGCGCCAGCTCCGGATCAAGAATTCTACACCAAAAGTGTATATCCCATGTATCAAAGAAGCTGGTATACTATGGTTTGTGTTATAAAACAGGGGCTTTTATGTATTCTCAGAAATTTCTAATTCCACAAAACATGAATTCTCACACACATTTCCGCTTTTTGTTTCCTAGGGGTTTGAAGGGTATGACGACTTAACCTTATTTTAAGGTGTTAAGTTACGTTCAGCATTGCGGGCAAAATTGCCGCACTTCGTGCCGGGGGGTTAGTGTGGGGTTTGGTCTTCCGGGGCCGTGTAACTGGGCAGTGTAAGGGCAGGTTGGGCGCTATAATTTAACTTGGAGCAGAGGAAGGGCTGACGGGTGATGCGGAGCGGTCACAGGAAAGTGACGGAAGCAGGTGGATTATGGATGTGGGATGAGTGCGGGTGTGGACGATAAAGAAGGGGAATTGTGTGGGCTGTCGGGAGGGAGGTTTTGCATTGAAGTGTGATGTTTCTTTTCCCATATCTTTTTTCGGATGTGCGCTGGCTATGGAGAAAGAGTGATTCGGTTGGAGAGAGAGATGTTAGGGTTTGTTGTTGACCGCGAAGATCGTAGGGATGGATAAGTTAGGGAGAAGGGTATGATATATAAACTTAATCTAGCTTCCTTGTGGATTGCCGGGGGCCTGTGGTATCACTTGAGCATGCCTGAGGAAAAAAAAAGTTTTGGATCTGTAGTCTAGTAGTTGGGCCGATCAGCAGTCCCATACCGGGCGCTCTTCCGTGGTATTACTTGTTCTAAAATGCGAGTATTTTCTAAACCCATGCACGCTACGAGGTTGTGTACTAGAAAACTACATTGCTAAACACATTCCTTTTGGAGATTACCGGTATAGTATCTCTAGAGCTCACTCGCCAACTTCCTCAAGAGTTAGCCATATGCCCAACCCCGGAAATCAACGGGGTGCAACAAACCATTTTCTCGATCCCCGCCGAGGCATAATCCTCCCTGCGACTCAAATACGGCTTTAAAAGATGTGGTTTCACCTTCGCAAGTACCCCGTCTCTCATCCTGTCCCTCACTGCCGCAGGCCTCACGACAAACAGCGTTCCAATCTCGGCGACTATCTCGAATGCCTCTCGCACAGCGGGTATCTTCCAGGAATTCACGACTTCTTGGTACTTTGCTAGGTCCTTGGTGAGCATTATACCTCCAGCTTGATTTACCGCGTGACGTTTGAGATGCTCTAAAAGGGCGGTGCGAAAGCCGTGGCTGATTTCGGTGAGGAAGTGAGTGAGGTTTGCGCCGTCGAGGCAGGTAGTAGCGATTTGGGATAGTTTTTCGAGGAAAGCTGTTGTTGAGATGCAGGTCTTGGCTCCTTGGTTAGATGAGTGATATGTAGAGGGGGAGTAATAGGAAGATGCTTACGGGAGTTTGGAGGGTTGTTAGGCGGACTTCGTCGTCGCGGGGTTTAAAGTCGGCTTTGCGCTGCCTGCTGAGGAGGAGGGTTATGTGTGCAAGGACAACTAAATTGTTCCTTAGTGGGAGTCTAGGAAAGGATTGTTGGGGTCGGGGGTCGTACTATCGATTGTTCTCTGGATTACTGTATTTACCTTCTGCTCTAACGCTGAAAGTGTAGTATTTGTTAATTTTGTCATTTCCCGCTTGATTGTGAGTGAGGTCTGTGACAGTGGGATTAGGGCTGTGTTTATGAATGAGAACATTAGGTGCATTATTATGGTGGCGGGTTTCAGCTCTTGCAGATAGGATAGGTCTGGTTCGCCTTTAGTCTGGGCTTCGGCGGTCTCGATGGCGCTATGGGGGGGGAGTAGTATTAGCGGAGGACATAGGATAGGGATAAGGCTACGAACGCGTCTAGAGCTACATCTAAAAACATGGTCTTCATGTTTTCGACCAAGATATTCAGCATTACAGACACATCCTTCGGGCTGAACTCATTAGTATCCCAAATGTACACTCGGGGTACCATAGACGCACGTGTCAGCCTGTGAACTTAATTCTAGACTTCTTCCCACAGCTTCCGCGAGCCACTTGAGCATTCTCTTCGGAAATTCGATGTTTAGTTTCCCATCTGCGTCAGACAGGAGTACGTCGGAAAGATGGCTATCTTTCCCGGCTTTACGCTCGAAGCCGATGATCTTTCCGAGGGCATCACCCTGTGACTTTGCAAGCTCGCTTTCAAGAACCTTTTCTATTGCCCGTTCTCGGGACTTCTTAAGTCGGTCGAGGACGCCAAGGTTTTTCTGCTCCTTGCGTTGTGCCTGCTTTTGTAAGATTGGAAATTTTCGGGGACGTGTGGAGAAACAAACATGAAACATGTGGAATTTGAGTAGGAGCCCTGTATATAACTGCTCCAAGCTTTCTTTTTCCTTCTCCATATATCCCCTATCTTGTAAGTACGGTGCGAACAGTTCTTCGACATTCTGGTCTAAAAGCATCGTCGTCCCTGAACTCAACGGTCCTGGATGTTCCGTCAGTCCGTGAACCTTCAAGTCATCTGACAATGTCATGACATGCGCTCTGGACACCTGTAGTGTGCGCAAGAAGGCTAGGGTAGAGATATTAGATGCGTGCTGTAGTACCATCTCCAGTCGCTGCTGTAGGGACTGTTGAAAAACTCTCTGCAAGAAGGTGCCCAGAACTGCCTCTGGGGAGGGGAACACCTCCTTGATAGTTTCTGATTCCATTTTCAGCACGTCTCGGATTTCGTGAATTAGAGTTAGTAAATTTGGGTCTAGCCCCGGAGGGTTTGCATCAGGATCTGATAACTGTTCTTTAAGGTCGTCTTCAATGACTACCTCGCCGGCATTGATCTTACCGGCAGCAATAAAGAAGTCCATTTGGTTTAAGAAATTGCTAATCACCGATGCTCCACCGTTGAAGTCATGCAAGACTTTGGCGCAGCCCTTCATGGCCGGCACATTAAACTCCCCGTATGCATCATCAAATTGCTTTAGTAAATCTTGCTCAAGGCTTTCGGAGAAGGCTTCGATAAGCTCCTTTGTCCCCGGCCTGGCGGTTCCCTCGTTCCTTTTAACAATCAAGCTTAACTGTCGGCTTACAACGGCACACTTGATACTGTCGTCAACCCAGGGAGTTCGTCGCAGCTTTTCTAATCGAGAGGTATCTCCACGGCTAAACTCGATATAGCACTGTATTAAGAACTTTGCATCTTCAGCCCGCTGATGCCGCTTCTCTAACTGTTCCAATTGCCCACCAATCCTAGACGCCGTACCCCCACCATCGGAGATGCTACTATCGAGGCGTTGAAACTCTGACAGAGTGCTGTTAAATTTGAGACTTAGGCGATCGATTGTGCGGGCATGGTCAATCTCCGCCCTTCGCACACCTTCTTTAAGTTCAGACTCTTTTGCTGAGAGGTCTTCATCGAGGTCTTTCAGCCTCTCTAGAGCCCCTTCGAAAGTGCGGATATAGGGTTTGGGGTCGAAGGTTGGCGCTGGGCGACGGTTTAGCTATGATATCCAAGCACTAGACTAGTGATAAGTGAGAGTGATAATACTGCCAAAATTCGATCCCGAGCGACGATTCGCGGGAATTGCGGAGGTGGTAAGGCCTTCGATGAAGTCTTTGACGATAAAATCGGCGGTCTGTAATTTCACTGGTGTTGGTTTTGAGCTGGAAGCTTGACTTGGGGAAATGGGTGTATACGAACGGAGAAGTGCGATAAGGAAAATGCGCTTGGTTTTGGATATATGGAGCGTGAGGTACGTGAGGATTCGGCAACGGTGGGTTGGGACATTGTTTGTGATGCTAACACAGTTCCGGGGTCGGGCGGGATCTTGAGGGGTGCTGTGAGCACCCGAGTGGAGGAGATACGATATCATCTACTCGCGCGTCTTTGCCAAGAATACCCCCGTTAGCCGAAGGCGAGGTTGCTTTTAGGCTTGGCCCGGATTGCGGGACATGAAGAATACGGACTTCAGCAATGAGGTGTTGCATATGATGAATAAATGATCATCTTCGAGCTTATAGACAAAATATTTACTCGTACATTCTGAAGTGTAAAAGAGAGGAAAAACAGATGCTCATTCCCAGAATCGCTCCTCTCATAGGTATAGAAAGACTCTTTCCTTGAGGCATAGTTGTGGTTCGATAGTTGATCAGGTTCGGCGGGTGTGTATTGAGCTGCTCGCTCATGCTGCTGCTGGTTGTTGCTGTCGTCATAGTCCACTTTTAGTGTGCAAGTACCCCACTTCCGGCTGACGGAGGTATTCTTGGCAAAGACGCGCGAGTAGTCAAATCAGGTATTTCCCGTACAAGGATGATATCTCAGACGGCAGTCTTGGCTAGCTACCAGCCAGTCCTGCTGTGCAAGAGTGATAGTCGATGACTGGTTATGACAAAAAATGTGCGAAAAATTAAGTCTCGTATTCATGCGCAGAGTGCGATCATATACAAGTTGCGATGTAGTGTGAGAGCGAGAAAGAAAATTATTGTAAACAGTAAGAGGAATGGTTTTTTAAAAAGAAAGCAAAAACTTGAGGACTTGAATTTTGAGTTGATAAAAATTAGAATAAGTATAGGAGTACCGTATCATATGGTACAAGGAAAATGCAAGGAGGAGGGGAAGAGGATTACTTAATTTCAGTGCCAAGAATTTGGCCTCAGATTCTCTATCTCAATAAGAATTGAATTTTAGCTATTATAATTAAAAAAACAAGCCTATAAAAAAATATGGCAACTTGAAATAAATCAACTATTATAATAAAGTATCATATGGATAAGGGGCATGCTAAACAAATATTTAGTTTAGAGATATTGCAGAGCTATAAAAAGTGAATTTGCATTCTAGTATTTCTTTTCTATTTGTGTACAAATGCTTTAAAAAAGGTTAATGTCACAAATCGTGACTAAGCAAGGTAAGATTTCACATGACTAATACTTATTAGTCATAGGTATGTTTATGTTTCGCGCTATGCAGTCAATTGACTCATAATTCTCACATGACTCGCACTTGCGTGTTATTCATTTGTTATAATTAGTTGATGTTTCTATAACTTACGATTGTGAGTAATAATGATATAATGAGTTTTGCATGTGACTCACATTATGAGTCACGAGTTCCACTCATGTGATGGGCTTTGCTCACATGACTTGTTTTATGTGTTATAATTGGTTTACAGCATGGTGCACAGTAATTCTTAGGAGTCAGCTGATGGATTTCAGGTATGACTCACTCTGAGTCATTGGACCGTGTGACTCTAGTTATGAGTCACCAGGGTTAGGGTTGTTGGCATGAAGAGTCTATATAAGTAAGACTCGGTCACAGTAGTTAGACCATGAACCATCTCCCCTACACCTCTGGCGATTGAAATCTCAACACCAGGGAAATCATCGTGGGATTCCACCACCCTCTCTCCTCCCGCTTGATGGCTTCTGCCTAGGGGAGTGATGCTATAGCCCCTCCACTCCCTCTAGGGTCTACCCCCTCCTCCTCGGAGTTCTCGTTCCCGTTCATCGTTGACTCCGCTCATGAAGTTCGGTTCTCCCCCATTACCCCGCACTTCCTTTACAGTTCGCTTAGGTTTTGCACGGTCGGCATTCCTTTCTCTTCACTCACGGTCGGCCCTGAGCTTTCTAAGCCCTTTGCGAAGTACCTTTCCGTCTTGGTTATGTGGTCCTGTCAGGGAACACTTCAGTTAGTAACTTTAGCACTTCATCTTCGTTTTGCATTCGGAAAAGCATCAGCTGCTGTTACTCTAGTCGGTCGTCTCAAGTGTTTAGACAAGTCCTTCCTCCACTCATCCTCCTTCCTCCACCCTCTTGGTCTTTGTCCCATTACTCGGTTACAGCTACACCCACCCCCCTTCTTCCCACCCCCTGAGCTGGCACCTTACTGCCCCCCTCCCGCGGTCGATCTTTGGTCGCTATATAAAAACCCGCCTCGGTTACGCCCGTTCTTTTGGCTGTCGCTAATGCCGTTTTGGCACACCTATCAGGGACCCCTCATCACAGTCTCCTCCATCCGCTTTCCCATCCTGCCATCGGGCACCGCTTCGTTTCCCGGCACCGCTCCGGTGTGCAGGTTCCCACTCTCACTTTCTAGCTCAGGCTGATTGTTAGGCATACCGGAAAGCTTAGCCTTCCCTTAGTGAATAAAGACCTATAATTACCCTACCTTAGGATTCTGAGTTCAAAAAGACAAGCCAACACCCCCCTCCCGCACCAGCGTTGGGACGGCGCTACACCGGCAGACGCTGCCGTAGTTGCGTCCCCTCACCAAAGACATGGTCATTGGAGCCCTTCTCGTAACCCCGTATACGTCGCGGCCGTCTGTCCGACCGGATCCCGTTCGCAGGATATATGAGGGAAGACCTTTGGCGAGCTTATGCAAGTGGTTCGAGCCAAATCGGTCGACGTCGCATAAAGTTACTGAATACTAAAGATGACAGTCGCGAAAGTGGTCACTAAGTAACGGGACGTTTTTTTACGGAAAATGGTTAGGCAACACATTCTATACTCCACGCTCTCGCGATGAAAGTCGCAGAAGTGAATGGTGTTGTCGGATGAGGTGGTCTGAGCAATCAAGCATACCCACACTCACACATGTCAATAGTATCTTACGGATACTGACGGAACCACTCGATAACGATATGACTATGGAAGGATAATGGCTATTGGTGCGATTATCATGACAAGTCTATCTCATGCCTCGCAGATGTCGGTTGCAGAATATGCCTGCAATGCTGAGAGGTTCGATAACAAAGCTGGCCCCTTTGTTGGTTCGATCATGGAGACCATTCTGCGTATGCAAATGGTAAGCAAGACTCCATGCCGACGAAGATGGATTGTAACGAATGGACTCATGTGTGGGAGCACCGTCAGGAAATTTCATGGTGTTGCAATTCGGAAGTCGAAGTGAGATAACAGAATTGTCAGGGTCAAATGGTGTTCGCACTTTTAGAACAAGCTGGAGTTTGTTAGCAGGTACTTAGTTAGTATGAGAACTAGATGTAGCCCGCGACCACCCAGACGCGGCATATAAATATCGAGGTGCCTCCCGAGCTATTTGAATATCATCAAGCAACGGAGAAGAGATCTTATCAATATAAGTTTTTACGCAAGAAAAATCTTTATCACTTTATCTACCTCTATTTTGAATCATTGAGCCTCCCTAGACAATCTCCGTCTACGATTAAGATTATCGGCCTGAGTTATCTCGCAAGACTTTGAGATAGGCTCCCGCCTAACACTGATACACGTCACTTATCAGATGTAATTTTCCTTTGTCAGAGGTTCATACATTTCCTTTGTTCACCTTTATAGTTTTCGTAGATGTCACTAAGGGTTCTCCTCTCCTTCCTGCTTGTTTCTTTCCTTTCTACTTCCTTCATATGTACGAGTATGTTCGTAGGATTTGGTTAGGCGATAGGCGAGATGTGCGGTTGGTCTCATTCCAGAGGGACTTGGGGGTTTGGATGTTTCCTGGGGTGAGGAGGTTATGGTTTTTGTTGGCCATAGCATTAAAGCTGAATGCTGTCTTTGTACCTTTGTTTTTTTTCTTTTTTTTTTTAGAATCATGCGATCATTGTTTAAGGTACAAAATCCTGCTTGCAGCTTATGCTATGGCATATAAAAAACCTCCAACTACCCCTGGGAAAAAGCCAACCCCCCAAGTCCCTCTGGTATGGAACTAACCGCACATCTCGCCCCCAACAAGAAACCCTTGACTAGCTAGGAAGATAGACGAAAGGAATCAAATCAAAGAACAAGCAGGAAGAGTCAGGAAAACCCATGGCACAATCATCCGAATAAAAGAAAAACAAAAAGCAAACATAGCGGAGACCACTTAACAATTCCGCACACTCAGCGCGGGAGGGGCCAGGCTCGGCATGATCGAAGTCCTGGGGAGGCTGAAGATGCCATCTGTTTTGGCAAAACCTTGAAAAGAAGAAGGAGATAGTACAATACCATCTTCCCAGAGGCAGGCCGTGATGGACCGTGGTCATAGTCCGAATGGTGAAGAAGTAGTTATGGATACCAGCCAGGTAGTTGTAGGTACCAGCCAAAAAAGTGGAGAAGCAGTAGGGTGCCAGCCGATCTGACCATCTGAGGAGGAGGAGGAAGAGGGGTAGACTCAACTCTGTGCCGTAGAAACTATTGGAAAACGCGTTCGTGTCTTGACTAGGCAGCCTCTTAAAGAGAAAGAGAGTAGAGAAATGGACCGTGGCCTGTTGAAATGTTTTGTCTTACTGCAAACCGTGTACCCGGCCGTCTGTAACATAGGTGTTCAGAAGAGTGTTGCCGCCTGTGCAAATGCTCTAAGCGAGGCAGAGCAAAAGCGGGGTAGGAAGAGGGAACATCATCAAAGAAGATGAAATCCATCAACCCAGAGTGAAGAAGGCCCAAAGGGATAAACATAAGGGCAGGAGAAGATAAGGGGAGATGCACTCCACGCCCTAGAGCGAACTCAGGACGGGGGGTGGAGTTGGGAAAAGTGGTGATAATCTCGTGGTATTGAGATTTCAATTGCCGGGTGTGTAGAGGAGACGGAGGATGCTGTCTTTGTACCTTAAACAAATGCATATCATTTAATAAAACAAAAGAAAAAAAAAAAGTCACAGTAGTTAGACCACGCTTCCGCTCCCCTCTTCCCCCCCCCTTACTTTTCTCAACACTATGTTGCTCTGCGCACGATCTTTTCTCCCACACTTTTCGTCCTCTTTGTTGGGCTTCGCGTCCCCACCCTCACCCTCAGGCATGGCCTCCCACTAGGGTGGCCCCCCGAGAAATGCTACTCCAGCTCCGTTCTCTCCCCTCCCAGTGTAACAAACCAGCCTTCCTCGAGGTGTTCGTAACGGGAAACGACTATCGTGACTATCATAGACAATCAATATAGTCTACGTAGCTGAATTCGTCTGTCATGATAGACTAACATTATACATTCGTTGTAGGTGTAGTGATCGTAGGAAGTCCTATCGTGTAGGAATAGAGTCCTCGCATACAAGTGAGGTAACATAGAGATAAGGGTAGTAGGTATCTCGAACATATTGCACCTATGGAAGGTCACTGTCAATGGGCTTGGCCCGTGCCCCAGTATCTGAGTGGTATATTACTTAGATGATTGTGTGAAGAGCTCTAACTACTGTGACTGATTTTTGTTTTTTTTTGAATCATATGTATTTGTTTAAGGTACAAAGACAGCCATCCTCCGTCTCCTCTACACACCCGGCGATTGAAATCTCAACACCACGAGATTATCACCACTTTTCTTTTCTCCACCCCCCGCCATGAGCTTGCTCTAGGGGGTGGAGTCATACCTCCTCTACACTCCCCTTCCCTTAGGTTCATCCCTTTGGGCTTTCTTCACTCTGGGTTGATGGATTTCGTCTTCTTTAGATGATGTTTCCTCTCCCTACCCCGCACTTGCTCTCCTTCGCTTAGAGTATTTGCACGGTCGGCAACCCCCTTACCTCGTCAACGGGTTGGTCGCAGTCTCGGGCTATCGGTGAAGTAGTGGCCCCGGTGGCTCTGCTCTCTGGTATTGCACTATCTCCTGAGAGTCCTGTCCGGT
>Ga0307509_10002272_pt1 | contig 31398 bp, 27 predicted proteins | sample 10_EM_MG_FD_202245 | JGI IMG/M metagenome (GOLD analysis project Ga0307509, IMG submission 202245) | Populus trichocarpa ectomycorrhiza microbial communities from riparian zone in the Pacific Northwest, United States - 10_EM | ecosystem: Host-associated > Plants > Roots > Unclassified | place...
CATTGTCATATCGTTATCGTTTGGTTCCGTCAGTATCCTTAAGATACTATTGACGTGTGTGAGTGTGGGTATGCCTGATTGCTCAGACTACCTCATCCGACAACACCATTCACTTCTGCGACTTTCATCGCGAGAGCGTGGAGTATAGAATGTGTTGCCTAACCATTGTCCGTAAAAACGTCCCGTTACTTAGTGACCACTTTCGCGACTCTTGTCTTTAGTGCTCACTAACCTTATGCGACGTCGACCGATTTGGCTTGAACCACTTGCATAAGCTCGCCAAAGGTCTTCCCTCATATATCCTGCGAACGGGATCCAGTCGGACGGACGGCCGCGACGTATACGGGGTTACGAGGAGGGCTCCAATGACCATGTCTTTGGTGAGGGGACGCAACTATGGTGGCGTCTGCCGATGTAGCGCCGTCCCAACGCTGGTGCGGGAGGGGGGTGTTGGCTTGTCCTTTTGAACTCAGAATCCTAAGGTAGGGTAACTATAGGTCTTTATTCACTAATGGAAGACTAAGCCTTCCGGTATGCCTAACAAGGACCCACCAACGTTTCACTGCGAAATTAACTCCTACCAAGAGCTAAATAAGGAGGCTGAAGAGTTGGAGGCCTGGAGATGAAAGGGTCCCCTGGGAAAGCTACATAACATTTTAGTCTGGATTACGCGTACTCCACAGACGCGGGAGAAATTTGAGGAAAACGTTAAGCAACGTTTACCTAGCTCCAAATCATTAACACTAATACCAGGAAATCTGACCAGCTGGAGTGGTGACTACCTATCTCTAACCTGTGCTTTTACCCTTCGTGAACCAATCGAAGATTTAGTTTCCTCCGCAACCCGCCGCAATGAGGATGGAGAAAAAGACAACCTTCCTCAGCCACTAAAACATGATAAGCTTTCCCCGGCTGATTGGGATATCCTATGCGATATAATTGACCTTCTCCAACCCTTCCATAACTGGCCGATCTGTTGCCAGAAGCGAGACCATTATAGCCAAATGCATGAAATCTTCCCTGCAATAGAGGAACTATTAGGTGATTTAGAAGAAAGTAAAACCATATACCAACATATGTCTCATCGACATGATACAAAGCATATCCGCACATCAATTAATACCGCATGGAAGGTTCTCAATAAGTGAGTCTTGTTGGTTAGCATTTTCAGAGATTACTAAAAGTCATTAGATATTACACATTAAGGGATCTTGCCCGTGTTCACTTTGCCGCAACTGCCCTACATCCAGAAATGAAGTATAAGTATTTTGAAACAGAGTGGATTGACCATGCGAACTGGATCACTAATGCTAAAGCGGAGGTTCAAAGATTATGGTAGTCTGAATACAAGCCAGAGCCCTTGAGTGAACAGGAAACACAACTCCGTGTCACACAATATGTATAGGGAGCTAGTACGGCTCTAGACCCCTCTGGCGAACCTTCAGACTTTCGCAATCTCCCTCACTGGAAAAGACGCAAACGAGCAAGGTTAGCAGCGGACGATAATGATGTGTTAGATCACTATCTTATACGAGATAGCGAGGATGAGTTGCCTGCGGGGCCTTTATCCTGCTGGCAAGAGCATAGTAATGATATCCGGAGCAACAATGTTGCTAAAATGGCCTTGGAGGTATTTAGCATTCCCGCCATGTCTACTAATCCAGAACGTCTCTTCAGCAGGTAGGTTTCTAGTCCTCCGATCCTTTATTCTCATGATGCTTCCCAACCTATACTGGATATTGCTCCGTATATAGCACCAAACCTCTCATTACCGATCAGAGAAACGGGTTAGGTGACGAAGTAATTGAAGACTCAAAGTGTTTGAAATCATGGGAACACCCTGGCGTTTCCTTCTCCAGTTGTGGTAGTGGCAGCATCGCTTCATTGGAAAATACCTTAAAAGCATTCGAAGTTCATACAAGTACATTGGGAGTTTGTTCTTTCACAACGCAATAAAGATGCAAGTTCTTGAACATTGTTCTTCTATTTTCCGAAGTCTGGTAAGTGGGAATTTAGGTTCTTATCTCTGAGACATTTCATTTGAACTTCTGGTGATATTAATTAACATGGAACGATAGTGAGCATTTAGACATATGAGGAGTGGCGGGACTTGGAATCACTTATTGCAATGGAGTATAAGGTATAGGGTAATACCACAGGGTGAATGAGCAAGTAGTCAGTATGCGGTTATGGGCCTTAGTGAATTTGTAGTTCTTATTTTTGTTTGTGCTTTCTTTGGGTTTTATCAAGGCCTGGTAAACAAGGTGTACTGGTTAGTGAAAGCACGATTGGAGGTTTTAGGCTTCTTTGATTTCTTTGATTGTGGAATGTATCTCAGGAAATGGAAAATATCGTCTTTATAAGACAGAATGGTGCAATCCTGATCCGAAGATAATGGGTGATCGTGGCAGACTACACATTCTCTGTTATGAATAGTGCCAAACGGTAGGGATTTGTCGGGACCTACAGGGGTCTATAGAGATCTGTAGGGATCTGCGGGGGTCTGTGGGAATCTGTGGGAATCTGCGAGGGTCTGCGGGGATCTATCTAGCCCACACTCTGAGACATTCTGAAACCTTTCTTATGGGGCCCGCCAGGTTCCCCGTCCTCCAGGCATTAGCCCCGGGCAAAACTCCCTCCTGGACGGACGGACTTCCCCGTTGCGAACACTGGTAATCCCTATCCCTAACTTATTTTCAAAAAGCAGACTAACCTAGATGTTTCCGGCAATTAGATTGTAGCAGACTGCGGATTGGAAGGGGTATCATCTGCAAAACAGGAGGTTCTCCTGCTTTCAGATCCACTTCCATATTAACTGTTGCTAGTTTGTCGGTATCACTCGCTCTGAATTTACTTGGTTGACTCGAGTTTGCTTGTTGCTGGTTTCAATTTAGTGGGGCCACCGGGGAGAGATTAAAAGTCGCTGCGTCATTGAATACAAGGCAATCTCGGTGGCGCGAAATGAACTTCTTACCAGACTGTAATTTAACCTGTGCTTAGCTGGCTGGGTGTATTTGACTACGGGGTGTTACTCGAAGACCTCTCATACGTCCTGCTCCTCTGTTTCAACAATTTTTCAATCACCCATCATGAGCTGAGTCCTACCCAGAATACTGGCTCTGGAGCTTTGGGGAGGGGGATGCGGAATCACAATACCCACTACACGGTTCTGATGCCAATTGCCATTTGACTACAAGTTGTTTCAAATATTGAAAATGTTTTCCATTACTGCCAAGAGGGCTGGACGGGATTGGGAGCCGGGGTTGTGTGTAGGGCAAATTTCTCGGGGGACTACTGGGCCCTATACACTAGGCTTTTATTAGGATAGTGAGACATACGGGGAAGAGGTTGCTTAGGCGGACGGCAGGGGAGATGACTGGAGGGCTGGGGTTGGGCCAGGGTCTGTAGGGTGTAGCATAGAAGGGCAGGGTGTGGGCAAAGACTGTAGGGTGTAGGTCAGGACAGGGGAGGGGGTACATAGGCGGGGGATATTAGGAATGAGGGCCGGAGACATGCGGAAAACAGTGAAGGGAACCGCCAAGGGTGGAAGATGACAGCCGGGGACTCAGACAAACTATGAGTGATATTGGGTGATCCCTTGTAACGGATACTCTAAAAGATATATCTGCAAAGAAAAAGAACATTAAATAGATGATCAAGTGCGCAGAGTATTAAGATAAGACTGAAGCAATCATTCCACTACTAGGAGTCTTATTTTCTATTTCAAATACTTCCATAAGACTTGTGTTTTAATTATAGTAATAGCAGGAATGCAGCAACAAGGTAAAAGAACATATACAACCGAGGTTGACACATAGCACAATGCCCCATACTTTTCCAGAATAGTTATCAGGAAACTCAATTAACCCTCTAGAATTGTGATATCTGCAACCACTATCTGAACTTGCTAACCGCGATAATACCAGTGCTCTCTCCAGCACAGCCAGGGGTATACTAACTCCAACCCTTGTGACATGACGAGTGATCATAAAGGGTTTGTGAGGTGGAATAGTGAAATTGAAGTTTCTGAGCACACCAGCTGAAGAGATGGAACTGAAATCCCCCACAGGCCTTACCGGAACCTTCTGTGCAAGTTTTTCGGACATGATGAGACAGGACTCTCTTGATCATGGTTGATAAAGTGCTGAACTTGGGGATCATAAGTCGGGGCAGAATTTCAAGAGAACATGCACTTTGCATAAATCAGTTTCCCAATCTATATCCTACCATACACTCAATAAGCAGGTTCATGAGTGGTTTGATCCTTGAGGTAGCATATCTTGTCAACTGGACATGTCAGATTCTGTATCTTTGCAGCTTCTACAACGTATTTATAAATGACCATTTCAGAATAGAATTTGTTATCAGGCAGACTGAGGTGGACTTTCACTTGCCAGGCCTTATCATTACACAAAGATATATTCAAAATGTGAATGTCAAAGGCACAATATATTCTATGTGGATAATACTACGCAATTGCCAGGGGGGTTGCCTGGTACGCTAAGCGAGAAGGTATAAAGCAGATTGGTAGGAGTTCTGGTTCTTATTCTTCTAAGCATGGTGGTCAGTATCAACTATATTTATACAAAGGATTGCACCCATATATGTGAGAGAAATATAGGGAAAATGAATGTAAGAAACATAAGTGTGAACATGTTTGACCCTGAAAACATGCCAAGTTAATTCCAATTAATCTGCATGAATCTGTAAAGGTGTGGGGTAATTATTAGAAATATGATGACCAACAATTGTGTATAAGAGATGTATAAACAATCATAAAATCCTGAATACCCAATAGGATACCACATGTCAAATCCCTATATAATACTGAAACAAATAATAAAATACTATAATTTAAATCTTAGCTCTACCAATGTAAGTAGAGGACAGGAGTAGCTGAAACACCAAGCAAGTAAAAGAATACATGGTACTGTTATGAAATATACTAGGAAACATACTGAAAATTTCAACACATATCACTTTGGTCACTGGAGTTGTAATGTTATTGAAGCTATGGAGTATATGAAAGTATTGTGAAAGGCAGGATTGATTTCAGAAAAGCTACTTGGGGATTGGGAGAAGACGGCCGAGTGTGGGTGAGGATGGTCGGGGACGGCAGACAAACTGTGAGTGATATGTGGTGATGCCCTGTAACCGAGAGAGTAAATAATATTCCCACGAGAAAGAGAAGAACGTTAAATAGATTATCGAATCCTGCGAGTATTAAGATAAGACGGAATAAATCATTCTACGCTGAGCCTTATTTCTCTTTCAAATAGTTCTCTAAGCTATTTACCTTGCCTCAAGTTTTAAAAATGTCGGAACCAAGTCAGGCGACAGATGCAACTGAAGTAGAATTACAGCCCGATTCCTGGGATTTTCCGGGGGAGTCGCTAGGTCAGTCAATGGAATCTCTGGGAACAGGATATCTACAACCAATCTCAGAACCAAGTCCTCTGCTAGCAGTAACCTTTGCAGATAGTTCCACCATAAACTATGAGCGAGATGAAATCATTAACTTGAAGTTTCTAAAAATACAGCAGAAGAGATCTAAACGGGAAAATTCCACAGGGCCCTACGGGGCCCCGTAGGGCGTCCGGTCACAACTCCATTTCCCATAGTCGTCCATGGACTCAAAAAAAGACTGACTACCACCGGCGGTCAGTCCGGTCCTACCTCCAGGACGGACGGACTGGACGGTTCAGAACACTAGCAGGTTCAGGTTGCTCGGGACTAGGGTTGGGTGTCAGTGCATGATGTTGTTGGTCAGTGGGGACGTTTTGTACTTGGTACTCAACTAAGGTGTTATGATCATTGGAATCAAAATGTTTGGTCCCTTCAAGCACAGACTTCCGTCTCATGATATTTAAAAATAGCAGTTCAACTGAGACACCTGTAGGGCCCGGCCACCTGTCCCGGGCATCGGTTAGGACGGATTACAATTTGGCGTCCGTCCAGTCCAAAGGCCACACATTTGGCCTCCGTCCGGTCGCAAGCAAAAGACGGACGGACTAGAGGCTTTGGAAGACTTGTTCTTCTGCAGCTTTTGATACTGGGTAAGGTGGAGAAGTTACAGGATGTGTTGGGCGTGGGTGAAGATAGGCTCGTGTTTAAGCAATGGTTTGTGGTCGGGGGCAGGTAGTATAGGGGTGTGGCTATAAAAAGGGAAGGAGGATGGGGGGCTGGGGCTGAGAGGGGGTCTGTTGGAGATCGCACGATAGTGGCTGATGTTGAGGTACAAAGTAATGGGACTGATCAATGAAAGAAGAAGAATAGTTGCTGTCTTGCTTGATTGTCTATTGGCGCGCCTAAGGCAGCCGTACTTATAGTAGTGCGCAACATGAATGTACATCAATATGACTCTGGTCGCTTCCCAGATTCTGACTTCCGAAGTGGCCAAGTAGTTGGCCCAACACTTTCGCATCTGCTATCACACGGAGATGATGTTTCCGACAGGGTCATGGTTCCGCCACCTCCTGAAGGGTTCGATCAGTCTGTTTTTGGGCAATACAGTGGACCCGATGCTGAAATTCGAGTGATTCGTTGTGATGTTTCTTGGGTTTGTTGGTAAATTTACGCTGGGCGGTGTAAATTTGGTGTGTGAACAAAAGAAATTCTAACCTTGTATGATACCATAGGTGCGGTACCGATATCCCCGACCTCATCACCGCTTGTCACGCAGACCCTAGTGCAACTGTGGTTTAGTGTTGTTTGTAATATCTGCAACCCCCGAAAGTGAGTGGATACGAGGTGGATATTAACATAGTTGCAGGTGATTCTGAAACGCCGTTGCCTGATCTGGTGGGCTTTAGTATTTTTAGGGATCCACTTTTTCATATACTAATTATGCTGAGCGTAAGAGTTGCGCTCTACCATTCCCTAAACCCTACGAATCAATAGAACAAAATTTGGCAGTGGTTGGAATACATATGGAGAAATGGCCTAGATTCTAATCGTTGCGGGATTTGTAGTTAGAACAAGTCCATGATGTCCTTGGGGATAATGTTGAAGGATGGCTTTAATAACCGATGCAAATTCGAAAAACACGATCAATGTTCAGCATTTCAGATGTTCGTCAGCCATTTGGTAATCTTTCCATTGATTGCAAGCATATTTAGACTAAAGTTAGCGCAAAATTTAACCAATAGCAGCAGGATATTTTTGTCGAGTTTTTGCTTATAAACCGGGAAATCGTACGAGGGAATCTTACCTAGCGAGCTGGGAAAGCTATTGTCAGTGGACAAAATTAACCGCGGATCAGAGATCGATGGCAGCCCCCCCGTTACCACCCTGCACTTTCAACACCATTTAAAGAACTTTATCTAGCTCAAATATTAATTGCTATTATGTATTCTACCTTATAACATTTTTTCTTTCTTGGTTTTAGTAATTGCGGTGTTGTTGTTGCCATAGCTTAAGTTTTTCCCTCTTCGTTGATCCGCGGTTAATTTTGTCCACGCTCCATACAATTGACCGAGTGAGCCAATCTCTTGAGGTTTCATCTCCGGCACACACTGTATCTTTTGTGGCTCACGTGCAGCAATGCAAGCGCAAATTTAAGCTTTGGTAACCGGAATTCGGGTATTTCTCGAAGGGATAGACTAATAGTTGTAATACTACCGGTACCGGTAGGTATCCCTTCGTCTGTACCGAATTTCACTCACTTTTAGCGTCACACTAATAGGATAGGAAAAGTAATGATAGACAACATCCCGGGATAACCATAGTTGGGAGCAAATCTACGCTGACAACCTGCCTTCCATCATAGCCATGCTGAGCAGTACCCATTTAGCACTATTCTGAGCCCGACACCTCTTCTGAAGCACAGAGTTTTTCATATCACAATTATCCAAATAGGCTATCTCTTTTTAAAAGGGGCTGAATTATCTTAGCACCCTTTACGTTCATCATAATACTTACATCATAGTTGTCACAATCATTCCTAACTTTGCTCTCTTCAGTTCACCACCGATCGCTTCCACAACCAGGTGTATCCGAACTTAGTGCGAGTGCTTGAAAACGTTTTAAGGGATCATAGTCTAGTTGTTCGATCGATGCAGCGGAGCCGCCTTGCCACAAAAGGCTTGGCAATAAATCTCTGGCTATGTTCCTAGTTTTAAGTATGATACCGTATATTTTATCACACTACGGTAGGTTGCGCGATGTTCACGGCCTGGCTTGGCGTGGGAATTATATTGCCTGTGAATCCGGCATCTGCCACGATGTCGGTTGCTGCACCCGCATCACAATTCCCATGCCTTCAGCATGGCACAGGTAGGATGAGGGGTTTATGTATTTGATCATAGGACAAGATTAACATATCAGTCTTTGGTAGTATAGTGGTTAGTATTTCCGCCTGTCAGTTTACCCTGAGCGCGGACGACCGGGGTTCAATTCCCCGCCAAAGAGACTTTTTTATGTCGTTGCTGCTTTATTCTTTACCCCAACAGCAACTTGCAGTACTACAATTGTGTTCCATCGCTATGTTCTACTACTAGGGATCTACGCCACTCATTCACTTGTCTATAATCACTCATATCGTATCCTTGCCAATACTCGATGTTTCGGATATTTTCCAGTGTTCCCAAGCGGGCAGTCCGGCCGTGGTTTTGAACAGCCTCGGTCAGTCCGGCTTAAATTATTAACGGCCGCCAAAGCCTGCAGGTGCCCAGGCAACCGCTCGGTTAAGAGGATAGGCAACACAGGCGAAAGCCCGCTGATGCCCAGGCAAAGCCCCAAGATGCACAGGTAAGGCCCGCAGATGCAGAGGCTTTTCACGGCTAATCACTCAGAATATGAGAATAAAACAAGGAGTTTACAGCGCTATTAGCAGATTTCGCTTAAGACGCCTAAATGTCCTCTACTAATCAACAACGATTATTTTTCGTGTCCACTAAGCGATCATGATCCCACTCATCATTTAGCACAATTATTTTATCTTTGATTTATTTAGCTAAATATTAACATTGAATTTATTATCTCTACTCCTAGTATATTAAGCTTAACCGAAATACTACCTCCAGCATCATCGCCACCAAAATTTCATCTCTCCTCCAACTAGAATACTATTGATACCATGCAGGATTTAGAGACTAACACGATAGAATTAAGATAAAGATACCCTCCTCCGACATAAGAGCTTCCAGTATGATACGTGTAAAGTCACCCAGGGGCTATGAGGGATAGCCTGTTTCAACCCTGACCCTGATGCCCCGAAAGTTACGGCGCAAATCACTTGAAACCTACACCAGGTTGAAACGGAATCAGTGGCAACGGCACCAAATTGCTGCTGCTTACTGAACAGTCTGAGAACCACATACTGTGGCAACCCTACCGATCAACTAAGTACCCACCACTTTTACCTAGTATCCTGTCCTGCGAATATCTGGTAACTTGTTTCACTCTCACCAAAAATCTTCAACTTAACCTTCAATAATATTTCCCAGTTTGCACCTATTTTGTGAAATCGAACCGTGGGGACCAAGCCCTCTTGATTCTCTACCTCTTCACGGTTTCTGTTTCTTAAAATTCAGTGTTTTGAGTCTGTCATCCTCTCTCCGGTTTGGGCCTATTTGAGGTGTAGGTTTTAAGCGATTCGCGCTGTACTCATGGGTATTAGGGTCAGGGTTGAAATACTCAGTGCCTGCAGTTACGTAACACAGGCCGGGCCCGGCTTTGGTTTTGGAAAGCCGCTTGCCCACAGTCCGGCCCGGCCGTACCGGAATAAGCCTGGGTAAGTCCGGCCGTGCTCAAAGCCGGACGGACTGTCCGCTTGGGATTACTGGATATTTCGTCGCTGAGGGCCTATCCATTTCTGCGGGTCTTCACCCTACTAGTATAAGGGGCTCAACTAATTCTGAATACAGTGCATACCCGCACAAACTCGCCAAACTCGCTATGCAGCCAAGCCCTGAATGCAAGGATTGTGACCAACCGGAGCGTAGATTTGTTGCCACGTCCGTAGTGCTGGCCAGTTAGAGAGTGACAATCTGGGGACTTGCATAGCGAGTTCGGCGAGTTTCTGCGGTATATCAGCTGAAAATCTGCGAATGTATTTCCTTTGATAGCCACCAGACCCAGATGGTCCAGCCAATATCCCACCCTGGCAGTAGCATACTTTCGCTCTGGGAGGGGGCTAGTGATATTTCATTTTTTGTTGTTGTTGAGGTTGCCCAAATTATTATTTGGTTGTATTGTGCTTGGAAAAAACTAACCGATCAACGAACGCTCATAATTATCGCCGCGATGTTTTCAACCTTTTCTATACAGCCACCCCAAGCTAACCAAGAAAAATAAGCAAAAATAATTTAAATACATGGCAGTAATCAGTAATGAGCATACTATCCATCAGACTTTATAAAAAAAATAAGAAAATATTATAAGGTGGTTGAATCATAATAATCTTTGTGGGAACCAGAGCGATCGGTTGCCATGCTCACCCTGGTGTTCGGTTAATTTTGTCCACCCACCATATTAAGCTGGGGTACTAGGTTGCCAGAAACAAGTGTTCATGTTATTTAGACACTGCGCGGTATCTCGGTTCCAGATGCATGTCGAGAAGAGAGATACGCCGCAGTGACCGCCCTTCAAATTAATTACCCAAAGAACGAAGGACAAAAGTGTTGCGGGGAATATAAGGCAGTGGCGGCACAACAGCTCGATCCAGGGTTCCGAATAGTCGGCCGTGGACTGGCTCGGACTAGCTAGACGAGGTCAAAGTCTAGTCTGGTCTGGTGGCGGAAAACAGACGGACAAGACAGTCGTGATTGTGCAAACTGACTGCACTGGGCACGGTCAGACTGGACAGACCAGGTGAAAACCGAGTGATAGAAGATCTATCGGCCTCTGGCTTACCCACTTAAAGACAACAGTTAAATCGTGAAAACCTCTGCAGAGAAGCCAGCTGTGTGAAAGTTCTCTCTCATTCACCCATACTGATGAGCAGACTCTGCTAACTGACTAAACCGCCAAATCTCAGGAAAGTTGGAATGAGCATGTTGCCTTGCATATATAGGGCAGTGAAGATCCGTTGCAACTAACATACCCAATGGCTGGCCAAAAGACATGGTTATATGGAGCAAACTTATAGAGTGGTATTCAGAAAACCTGTTTAGGCTCCCTAATTGGGGACTATTTTATGTAACCATGTGTTTTAGCTTGCTATATGGTACATTATCATTACTTTTAGTTCACTAATTGAGTAATGCTTCTGTAGCGATACTTGCTTATTAATACACGTTCCCTGCCTCCCATGCTGGGGGGGGAATAGGGAGACTGGTCTGGGACTAATCCCGACCAGTCCTTGACTACATTTATTGGTCAGGTCTAGTTACGGACATCAATTCTGACCAACCAACTGGTCGTCTCTCCCAGACTTGACCAGGCGGACTATTCAGAACTCTGGCTCAATATAGACTCTGGGCTCAAACTATAGGGTACATATAATTAGACACTTCATGCGCTCGTCTTGCAAAACAACACTAACTAAAGAACCTGAAAGTATGATGAGGACAACCATCTGATGATGATTTGATAAGATAAGGCATGGAAATAGGTGAATTGTAGGAAAAGAAAAATAGGAGAATGAAGTGTATGATAAGTCATAGACGAAATAGCACTGAAATGTGACCCCGAACATGACTATATGGCACAAGAACCGCTCCCAATTGCCCTTGTTGATTATCATATACAGAAACCATATTATGATAACGGTTAATGCCAAGTACGTCCCACAGTTGTGGCACTTGCTCGCCCCTATGCAGTAAAGAAGTCAACTCTTTGAGAACATAGCAAGAATCCAAGCCGAAAAAGCATTTGTGAGTTACACAGCGGTCAGCAATTATTGAGTTAAGAGGAGGAGAGGGAATTGCACAAGTGTGGGTAGGGCATGAATGACTTCAATATTCCTCCTGATCGAGATACCCTTAAACAGATGGCATTGAGCTTGATAAGACAGTGGTATTTAACCAGGAAGAGAATTGGTCAACATTGGATAAATAGGTTCCTGCAACAACATGAGGGAAGTGTAAATTTGTTTTTGCCTGGCAGATATCGGCTAACTGAGTAAATGATGATTGCTTGGAAATTAACGTTAATTTCATTGAAATTGTAACCGGTACAGGTTAGAAGTTTAGGTATAGACTTGTTTATAAATCATTTCAGGATACGAGTTCAGGTGACTTGTATGCCACTTTAGTTTGTGTTATGTTTTGTTTTAGAATACGAGTGCAGGAGACTTGTGAGCCTTGTTATTTGTTACATGTATTGTTTCAGGATAGGAACTCCGGCAGTTTGTAAGCCTTGTTTATTGTTTGATTGTTGTAACGAGGACACCCTGTAGAGAGGTGAACTCTAAGGTTGCGACCGCACCAAACTCTCAAAGTGGAAGATAAAGATAAGGTAAAATAATTCAGCAGAATCAACAGTAAAACTTAATATATTTAAGCTTGAAGCTTCACTCAATTTAGTTGTCACGAGGAAAATTGGGATGTGGAAGTAGAATGCCAAACGCTTAAACTTAAGTAGATATAAGATTTAAGCCTTTGACATTCACCACTACTCTGACCTTGTGCGAGTACCCTGTCCTGCTCAGGGCTTGTCCGAGTTCTACCCTCCATTTGGAATTATCCTTCTGGAGGTATCGGACCAACTCGGGTACATTTAACTCTGTCAATAGGATATGAGTTTCTGCAATGCATCTTCAATACAACCACAGGTGGAAAAACTCTTCCTATCCAAGTCATACCAGTGGGTAACTGTTATGACAACAACCGGAGTCAATACCTTGGTGGTGGACTCACTGGCCCAGTGGCAGTTTCGTCTATACAAGCTATGCAGTCTATCATTTATTCTACGCGACTATCCAATGTGATAAATTGACATGCAAGCTCCCCCGGTGAGATGTAGCCGATGGTGGCTAAATAGGCACTTCCCATAGCCAGCCTCTCGGGACCTACTCTACCGTGATAAGAATCATACCTCCCGAGTCCATTGACAATCCATAGTAATGCTACAAATCAAGGGGAGAAGGTCCGGGCTGGTTACCGAGGTATTTGTCTCGAAAGCACCCAGGCCTTCTGAGACTACCTGAGTACCACTAGGAAGACTACCCTACTACCCGTAGGCTAGAATAGACTCCTTGGTGCCCGAGGGACCATTTATGTGTGACCCCCTTTTTGGCGGTTACCCATACTCCGCTTAAATATCCTGCGAACGACATTCAGTCGGACGGACGGCGACGACGTATACGGTGTTACAGCAGCCGCTCCAATGTCCTCTTTCTACTAGCAAATGAGTAACTATGATGCTGTCTGCCTATGACGCGCCGTCCTAACGCTGGGGTCAGAGGGGAGTTTCAGCAAAGCCCGCCCACGTTCAAGAGCATGTTCGGGCCACCTTTACTCAGGTGTTGGGCCTTCTCAAGTAGATGCGTATCAGCCAAAAATTTCCCTGCATCAGATACGGCGCCTTTGCGTCCTGACGCATATGACGTTAAATCTGCACCCTCTGCATCCTGTGCGTCCTGAGTTGGGTCCCCTGCGTCCTGTGCGTCCTGAGTTGGGTCCCCGGTGTCCCCTGCGTCCTAGGCATCCTGAGTTGCCTGGCAACGCCCGCTTAAATTCCATGAATCTGGAGGCAAACCTATACACCACATTCCGTCCTGACATATTAGTCAAAGCAACTCTGCCTCAGGTGCATCCAGACTTGTCCATCAACACCATTGCTCATCATGATTTCCCACTGAGAGATGCTCGCTTCAGGGGTACCCCTGAGTATTTCTTGGAATAGTTCATCATGGCTTCTTGGCACTTAGCCTCACACGTGACGCGACACACTGTTATCTCATCATCACCCTCAACATTCTGTTCTCTCGTCATCACACTTAACATCCATATTCCCAGGCATCCTGCATAATACTCCACTACAACTACACATCCGATCCTGAATCTGACACCAGGAGGCTTCTGGGCTCGATGCCAGCTTCACGCGGGTATAACGTACATCCCTATCGCATTAATACTCATGGAGATCGCCCACCCTTCTGACAGTGGTCTTTTGTCTCTACTAATCCTGAACTCGATGGCAGATTCCTCCACCGCCCCTGAAGTGATTTTGGATCCGTCACTTGCACGTCGTTGGGCTCGACGCTAGCTACGCGCCGGTATAAGGTATGTCTCTGGCGCATCGGTACTCATGAAATTGCTCTTGACTCTGGGGGGGGGGGGTTCCTAGGAAGGCCGAGAGGGGATGCTGGCGATGCCAGAAGTCGATGGCAGATTCCTCCACACCCGCTGCACCGACTTTGAATCTCTTATTTGGGCGTCGTTGGGGTAGATGCCAGCTACAGGGTGGTATAAGGTAGGTCCCTGTCGCATCAATACTCATGGAGATCGCGTACCCTACTGACAGTGGTCTTTAGGAATCCTAACAGCCATGCTATCCTGAACCCGATGGCAGATTCCTCCACAACCACCCAACCGATTTTGAACCCGTCACTTGGACGTCGCTGGGCTCGATGCCAGCTACACCCCGGTATAAAGAACATCCCGGTCGCATCAATACTCATGAAATCGCTATCTTGGGGTGGGGGGTCCTGGGATGGCTGAGTGGGGATGCTGGTGATCCCAGGACTCGATGGCAGATACCGCTACAACTGCGGTACCAATTTTGGATCTGTTACCTGGGCGTCGTTGGGCTAGACGCCAGCTGCACGATGGTATGAGGCACGTCTCTACCACACCAGTATTCATGGAGTTCGCCCACCTTCTGAGAATAGGCTTTTGTCTCTACTAATCCTGAACTTGATGGCGGATTCCTCCACAACCACTGGACCGATCTTCAATCTGTTACTTGGACGTCATTGGGCCCGACGCCAGCTACACGCCGGTATAAGGGAAGTCACTGTCACAGCAATACTCATGAAGTCGCTACATAGTCTGGGGGGCGGGTCCTCAGAAGGCTGAGAAGGGATGCTGGCGATCCCAGGACTCGATGGTGGATTCCTCTACAACCGCACAGCCGATTATTGATCTGTCACCTGGGCGTCGTTTGGCCCAACGCCAGCTACACTCCGGTATAAGGTATGTCTCTGGCGCATCGGTATTCATAGAGATCGCCCACCCTTCTGAGAACGGTCTTTTGTCACTACTAATTCTGAACTCGATGGCAGATTCCTCCACAACCGGTGAACCGATTTTGATTCCGTTACTTGGACGTGATTGGGCCTAGCGCCAGCTACACATCGGTATAAAGAGGGTTCTGAGGTGCCAATCTTCCATGGAGTTATATGGTCCCGGGGGAGGCAAGAGGGGTGGGGATTCAATGAGCTGTATATTAGAAGAATAGAAGACTATTAGTAGTAAATTTAATAACTTTTCATGATGTGAAATATATTGTGACCGGGGTGACCAAGGTCAGAAACAGGTAAAGGGAGGACCCTTCGTTTATTTCAGTGATCTCAGGAAGAGTAGGTGCTGTTTCTGGTTGCGTCCTGAGAATTAGGTGCTGCGCCTGGTTGCGTCCTGAGGATTAGGTGCTGCGTCTGGTTGCGTCCTGAGGTGAGGTGCTGCGTCTGGTTGCGTCCTGAGGTGAGGTGCTGCATCTGGTTGCGTCCTGAGTGTTAGGTGTGCGCCCCGTGCGTCCTGAGCATTAGGTGTGCGCCCGGTGTGTCCTGATTCGCGATTGACGTTCTGTGCTTCAGGTGCATATAAGGCACAGGACGCCCAGGACGCAGGCTAGTATTTTTGCTGATGCGTATGCACCCATGAACATCTAAGAGCCTATAGAATGTGAGGCAATCGACCACTAAGTTCTAGGATGACTTTGCCGGTAAAGGTAGGGTAACTTTGCCTTCTTATTCCATTAACTTTCTCCGCAAGTCATCCAGTCGACCACAAAGGTCGTCTCGGAGGGTCGTGTAACATTCCCATAATTCTCTTGACCTTATGCGAATGTTCTCCCGAAAGGTTACCCTGCCTAATAGAGTGCCCAAGGCTACTAAACCATTCCCTAGACTTTGTCCTAGGTTAAGCAGCCTTTCTTATACGAGGTATACGAGCCCATAGCACCTCTAGTTACCACTCGGTATACCATTTGGGCTAAGGTGGTAGTTATTATAGCTACCTATGATAGGGTCGTTACAATTGTTTATGGGTTAGGTATCGTTTGATACATTAGGATTTGGATATGATTAATTCGAGATGGATTATTTCAAGTGTATTTCAAAACCTGTATCTCTCCAGACTTAGACAGATCAGACTTCGACAGACAGAGTTTTTAATATACTTGGTTGAACAGTTATCTTCCATTCAGTTCGATTTGAAAATCTTTGAGCTTCGCACACGCCTAAAGCCCTTGCCCTTCTCTTAAGTAGTTTCGATAAAGTAATACAGTCTATTCGATTACTTGTCGGCATCTCCAGTACTTGATCTTGTTTATATTACCGGTTTGGTTAGAGTCAATACTGATATCCCTTTGCAAGACAGCTACCCCCAGGGAGCGGTTACACAAATGGCAAGTATTCAATATAGAAATCTTGTTTGAATTGAACAACTGGACGTACTAATATTCTAAATAGCTAGAATACATCTACCAGAGATATGAGATTAAGGAGGGGTGTGTATAGAATATGGATGAGAATGGGTTCATCCTTGAAGAAGGAAAAATGCGAAAATGCATTTTCCGTCAAGGCCGCCATGACCCACAATTTAAGGAATACACCAACCGCGAAAACTGTACTATCGTTACTGTTATTTCTGCTGCAGGTGGTATAGGTACTCCTTTAATTGTTTTTAAAGGAAAAGAACAGCCTGCCAGACGGCAAAAAACAAAAAACAGAGAAAGAATATTGGTACTATGTGCAAGAGAATAGCTATATAGAGTCTGGCTTAATATTAGACTACCTGCGATTAGTCTTTGAATCAGAAACACCATCTCTAGTAAGAGGGGGTTGGAGATTACTAGTCTTGGATGGATTTGACTGCCTTTTGGACTATTGAGTAATTGGGTACTGTTGACAGCACCAAATTGTACCCTGGGCTCTTCATCCCCATATAGGTTTTGCCTTGCCGCCCTTTGATGTAGTAGTTTTTTCCTCTCCGTCTAGTGCAAATAGGAAAGATCTAAACCATATCCGAGCTGGAGTTGATCAGAATACCTTTCCAAATATTTTCGTCCATGCACAACAGAAAGCATTTACTCCCTGCAATATTCGTAGTGGCTTCTGAATAACCACTATTTGGCCCCTTAATCCACAGCAGTACTTACAACATGTCCGACAGCCTGAGCTTTCCTCTCATACTCCTCCTTGCTCACCACCCTTCTCTTCATGGCTTTCTGCCACGCATATCCTACCACCTCCTACCTCACATTCTCCTGACTTATTTTACTCACCAACAACACCTACTACTCCACAATCTCTAGAATCTTTATTCAATAAGGCCAAGTCCAACCTCCAATTCAACTCACTACAATCACAACAAACATCTACCCTACTCAGGAAATTGTCCCACAGTGCAGAAAGATGTATAATCAAAGCTCAGCTCACCAGAGCTGGAGAAGACGACTTGCATAAAGAGATTCACCTTCTCCGAAATAAAGGCAAGGCAGATACACGGCAGTTGAAACAGGAAAAAAATAATGGGTTTCTTGTCATTTGTAGATCTGTTTTGGCAAAGAAGCCTGAAGAACAAGATGAAGCAGAGGAGAAAAAAGCACAGAAACTGATCCAGAAAAGAAGGAGAAGCAAGAATGAGGAGGAGAAAATACAGGGTCCTTTTTTATTCCCTGCTTCCTAGATAGCTTTTCTGCTTTCTTTCCTTAAATTGAATACTTTGAATTTCTCATCTTCTTTGAGAGTTCTCTCTTTTTTCTCTGTTCCTTTCAGTGCAAATCTTGACTGTATTTAGTATATCTTATCAAATTGTCATCAGACGGTACTCATCATCAGACCCTCAGGCCCTGAAAACATAAGTCTATATAAGAATAAAAGTATCTCAACCATTCTATCGTCTGCTACAAACATCAATCTCTCCTTCAGGCATATCCCCATGATAACCATAAATGAAAGACATCACCAGAAAACCCGTCTGTCTATCCTTTCTTCTAGAACAAATGAAACAACTAAAACAATTCTCCCGCCTTGTTCTTCATCAATCCACTTTCCTTGTCTCCAACAACTATCCACTTCTGTAAACTCTAACAAAAAGACCATCAGAACAAAGGAATAAAACAATTGGAACAAAGGAAGAAAATGATTATCAACTGCTGGGATATGAGCCCTCATTAGACCAAGTACAAGATTACTTATCTGCCGTTAAGTACTCAATATGCAACTCTCATTCCCAGCTAGTTTCCCACAGATATCCCTCAGCCGAAAAGGCAATACAATCTCTCCTTCCGCTACCAGTTAGTTCCGGCCCCCAGTAATATGTTACTCTACATTACTTGACAAAAGCGATTCCCTCAACTCGCCTATCGACTATCATCCTATCTCACGGCTCTCCTTCTTAACCCAAACCAAATACCACAGGGTCTGATCGACCAGCATGATCTGTTCAGCCCCTATAGAAAGAGATGTATCCAGTGTGAGATTCAAGTTGCCTTAATCCCAGACCAGAACAAATTCGGATATCACTCCGCACAAGAACTGGTTAGCAGGGTCATTGAGTTTCAGAATTAGGGACATCGTAAGGGGTACTTAAATTTCCAGGGTATCTCTGATCGTGAGTATGAGTTAATCCAAGTCAAACTCCGAGCATCCCAGATAGGATCAATGGTACTATTTCCATTGTAGAATGTGCTAGATGTGGCAATCTTACATTTAAAGCCGGGGGCATAGAGTACGGAATGCTCTCCTTGGGCTTTGCATTCCGGTTCGTGCATAAGATGGATTCAATTCTAGGTTATATTGCCAAATCAGTTATGGGTTGTGGTGCGGCGTTAGTCAATGATGCCAGAGTGCGTAGCATGCAAGGGGAGGAGTGCCTTCAGCCGCCTATACGAAGGGGACAGCTGGGATGGTCTTCGGTGATGATTGAAGTTGGAAATAAGAAGAAATAGACTTACTTTGCTTAGAGGCCAAGTAGTAGCCCATGAACGCTGACAAAAGGACAAGATTTATCATTCTCGTCAAACTAGAGACTGATTGGTTTGGACTAAACATTGAATGCCGAATGATGGTTGAAACAGGCCGTCATCACACTAGGCTAATGCCTGCCCTAATTCCTCGCTGTGTCCTGGATTTCGACATTAAAGATGAGGGAGATGTGACATCGACAATGGGATCCACTCAGATTGAAGTTCCCTATAGCTCTATTTTTGACGAGGTCCCCCACGTATCCCCACCTGCTACAATGCTCAGCATTGTCGAACTCTCTGCATTTGCAGTGTGGCTACTTGAGCAAATACGATGATTGTTATTTCGCATCCTAATCTTATTTTCCAAAAGTATGCTAACGAGACATTACGAGAAATTGGATTGCTGTCGAGTCCGGATAGGAAGGCGTTGTATTCACCAATCTGTGGTTAGGACGTTTTTGCTCACTTGAATATGACTTACGCCTCACTTGCTGTCCTTGTTTTTTTTTCTTAACCTGCTTTGCAGGTTCTTTTTGAACTGTAACAAGGAAGACATGGACAATAGCAGGAGTGGGAAAAAACCTATCATTGAATATAAGTTTGATCTCTACAGTGACAAAGTTCGAGTTCATTATTAGACTGAGCATGGATCCATGTCTCTAGTTGTGTATAAAATCTCTGAGTATTCAAACACCAATCTGTCTGGCCCAAAAGTCTTAAAATAAATAACACCTGAACCGATAGTCGACCAGATACATTCATCTTTTTGGGCACAGTGATTGCTGATACTCAGCCAAATAAGCCAAGTGGAATTGGTGCTTTAACACCTGACAGGCACTTGGACGGAGCAGTCGTAACAGAAAACGCTAAAAATCACTTATTGTGAGACTCATGTTTAATTGAATATGAAAGACATCGCGGAGCTACAGGGTTCCGAATAGTCGAACCGGTCAAGTCTTGCATGCAGGACCAGACTTCTCAGTCCAGGTTGATGTCAATGACTGGACTGGTCACAGACCAGTGTTTATATAAGATTGTATTGTCATCTAATATCACTCACTTTGTAGTCTGACAAGATTTTTGTACTTATTAATCTATTTTTACGGTCCAAAATCTAAGTAAATCATTATCATCACTCCGAATCTCCTTAGATTGCATTGGATAATCAATAGATACAATAAGTTTATTTAAGAAATATTTTATTTGAAAGGAATATATTGTGATAAAAGTAGCAAAATGGAAAAAGGGATGTTAATTATGACAAACGACTGTGCATATCATATGGCTTGGGGGCCTGGTCGGACCAATCCTGGCTAAGTTTGGTCTGCTAATCCTGACCATCCCGTCGGTCTAATTTCCACCATTAGACTAGACTTGACTTTTGACCAGACTAGCTGGTCCAGTCCAGCCTTGCTTGGACCATTCGGAACCCTTCTCAGCTATATAAAACAGTGATTCAGTCCAGCTAGTACAACTCACACGAGAGATTAGGAAATGAACATCCCGCAAGACACTAGATCAGATAAACAAAAAGGATAATAAAATAGGGTACATTCAACGCAGACGAGTAGTGCGCCTAGGCAGACATAGCGAGCTGACAGAATAATTTCAGAGAAAGTTACAATTGGAACAGGCACCGGAACAGGAGCAAGGATCTCATACACTCAGCTTGGTCGTATTAATGGAATAATACTTATAAACCATTCATTGAATAGCGCACAAGGAGATAAAAATTATATCATGGTATCTTGGTCACAATTGTCCCCCATGGTGTGCCCAAACCGTTAAGCGCAGCATTAATTAGTATTGTTTTCCCCTGAGCCAGACTGGACGTCTTAATAAAGGGATCCCCGGTCGGGAAAGCTGAGAACATGTTCTGACCAAGCAACCCCCATTCTACGAACCCCAAGAAAACAGCCTCTTTCTCAAATGTGTTTCAATGAGACTGAGTGACCTGGTCCGCAACTGTAGCATTCCGTCTGCAGACACAATATTGCGGCTTCCCTTTTCCGTGCTTTTTCTTTTCTTATATTTTGCGCCATTCTGAGATTTTCGTGTTGTGTACCGTGGAGCTAGGCTTGCTTGCTTCAGATATTTTTGTTTTCTTAGTATCAGAAATTTTTGTAGTCTCTATTGCATGTGGAATATGATCAATTCGCTATTTGCTTGATTTCAATAGAGTTTTAGAAAGAATGACTTCTTAAGATCATGTTTCTAAGGTGGCCAATTACTACGAGTTTGCCAAGAACCCCAACCGTGACTTCAGCATACTTTCACTCTGGTAGGAAGGCTAATGGTATTTATTTTTTGTTGCCGATATTGCCCAAATTATTATTTTCTTGTATTAAGCTGGGGTACTCGGTTGCTAGATACTCACAGGTAAAATAAGTTATAATTCACAGTCCTGTTGAAGATGACAACGCAGGCCCCCGCCAATCACTCTCTCCCTATCGTACGAGACTATATATCACCATCCACAATTGCCTCATACTTCCCAAGCTCGAACTGTGGTTGCCCTATCTGCCCCCCCGTCATGTCACCATTGTCATAATACTTTTTTTAAACAATTTGTTCAGGTTGGTCGTTCTGGTATCTTTAGTGATGAGTACCAGTTTTCACAAGGGAATCCACCGTAACTTATTTTATGGGAGAATATGCTTGTTTAGGTTAACTGGATGCCCGGGGATGCGGCTCAGGATAGGGATGCGGCTCACCCATAGCAACCAGTCAAAAATCAAACCAACATTTGTATATCTCAAAGAATAATAGATATACTAACTTGAAAATCAAGTTCCTTTTTTTCTTTTTCTTTCTTTTTTTTTCTTTTTTTTTTTAATCATATGCATTTGTTTGGTTAAGGTACAAAGAGAGCATGCAGCTTATCGCTATGGCCAACAAAAACCCTATTCCTCCTCAACACAGGAAACATCCAAACCCCTAAGTTCCGCTGGTATGAGACCAACCGCACATCGCGCCTATGGCCCACCAAAAACCTACGAACATATACAGAAATACAAATGAAGTAGAAAGAAAAGAAGCAAGCAGGAAGGAAAGGAGAACACTTAGTGACATCTACTACTGAAAGTATAAAAATAAAAGAAAGTATATACCCCAGACAAAGGAAATTGATGTCTGATAATTGACGCAGAGCAGTCAAAGCTTAGGAAAAGAAAGTATGGGCCTGCTCAACGGAGCGGTGGCGGGGAACAAAGCGATGCCTGGGGGAAGGTTGAGAACGGAGGATGGAGAGGACATCAGAGAGGGGTCCCCGGTGGGAGTGACAAACGGCATTAGCCACGGGCAAGAGGACAGGCATATCCAGGGCGTGTTTTTGTACAGCGACCAAAAGTGGACACCTGAAAGGGGGAAGCAGTAGGGCGCCAGCCTCAAGAGGAAGGCGCAGTAGGTGCCAGCCGGGGAAGGGGCAGTAAGGTTCCTGCTGGGATGGGTAGTATACCTGTAACCGAGTAACGGGACGAAAGCCAAGGGAGGTGGATGAAGGAAGGACTAGTCAAAACACTTGAGAACACCGACTAGAGCGACTGCGGCTGATGCCTTTCCAAATGCGAAAGGAAGATGAGGCCGTGCAGTTAATAACAGAAGTGTTCCCCAACACTACACACATAATTGAGACCGAAGGGTACATCGCAAGAAGCTTGGAATGCCCAACGCCGACCGTGAACGATTGGAATAGAATGCTGACCATCCAAAGCCGAAGTGAGGTGCAAAGGAACTGCAGGGTAAGGGGGAAGAACCAAACTTCATGAGTGGGAGTCCACAATGAATGAGAACAAGAACCCCATGGAGGGATGGGGGAGGGCCCCTGGAGGGAGAAGAGTGGGGATAGCATCACTCCCCTAGGCAGAAGCCATTAAGTGGGAGGAGAGTGAGAGATGGAGGAGTTGACCATGATTTCCCTGGTATTGAGATTTCAATCGCAGGAGGTGTAGTGGTAATGGTTCGTGTTGAAAATCAAGTCCCAAGTACTTGATAATATAGAGAATGGGAAAATTTCATTTTTATTTTATTGTAAGAAATCCATGATCTGATATCGTTGTTTTAAGATAGTCAATTTTATAAAGAATTGCACTCTTGACTGACGATATAAAACCCAAAAAACATGAAAGAAGGTCATTCAAAAGTTTATAGAAGGATATTATAAGTCTTACATATTCAGAATAACATGGATTTGGCTTACCTTCAGAGTATATTTCAAAGCAATCATGGCTAAAAGAGAGATAGAAGACTATATACAAATTGCATAAAGATTGTTCCGATGTTACAATGCAATACTGACATGTATAGTTGTCCAATGAACCTCATCCTCTGGAAGGCCCTCTATTATTATACCTTAAGCAAGTATACAAAGTTTAAAGGTGATTAGACAAGTTCTGCTGAATCAGTACCTTAATTACTACTAACCTTGCACAAAGATCCCATAAATCCCTATAGAATCTGAAAATTCCTATAACAACCTACAGCCACTTGTCATAAGTGTTCATGATGGCTTAGTCCCCTGCCTTGCGAAAAATGCCAGATCATGAAATTCGTTGCGACCAGTGATTGTGTACCCGCCCATCAAACCTCATGCAACTATGGTTTACCGATCTTGATATGTGAAGCCTTCTGCAAAACAATAAACCTGCTCCTAAGAGATCAAGGTGAGAAATGCCCAGTGTTGAAAAGGGCATACTTATTGCCTTTTTCCATCGCCTCCGGAATATAGCCCTGGTGGCTCAAATTGTTGGACGTCCTTGGTCTACAATTAAAAGCTTCCTTGCCCAAGCATGTCAATGCCTATCTCTGGATAACCTTCCTCGTCCTGGTCGCTCTTCCCTTCTGAGTAGTCAACAGCGTCACACAATTTTCCGGGCAGCTAAGTGCAATCTCAAAATGAGGCGATGTGACTTCCGGGATAAATATGCACCTGGTGTATCACTTTCTACAGGTAATAAAAAAACCCGGCATTCTTGTACTACCTTAAGTGATAGCATATGACTTCAGTTAGCTAACACTATATGATATAGTAGACACAGTACTCAGAGAAGCCAATATCAAGAAATGGCTAGCAAAATCCAGGCCTAGACTCAAGGCTGAGGATATAGCTAAGAGATTGAAGTGGGCTAGTATTTATAAGAATTGGACAGCTGAGGATTTTGAAGGAGTTATTTGGAGTGATGAATGCAGTGTGGAGAAATCCAAAGATCCAAGACAACAATGGGGTTTCAGGGAACCTGGAGAAAAGTGGCTGGCTGAGTGCATTGATCCAAAAGAAAAGGATAAGGGAATATCTCTTATGGTTTCGGGTTGCCTTTGGGGTAGGAGGAATGGTCCTTTAGTTCCCATTACTCAAAATATCAATAAGACCAGATATCTTTGACTTTTAAGAAGGCATCTTTTTCCTGTTATTGATCAAAGGTTTTCCTTTGGTATGCAAGATATTCTTTTTCAGCAAGATAATACTCCTGTTCCAAAGGCTTATAGTGTTATGGCTTGGTTTGAGAGAAATTGTATTCAGATTGAGGAGCACCCCCCTTATTCCCCTGATTTGAATCCTATTGAGCATGCATGGGTTGAGCTTAAAAAGCGATTACACCAGCAGTATCCAAGGATTGGAGATACCCCAGGAGGAAAAGAGGCAGTAAAGAAGAGGCTGGCACATGTATTACTACTGGTTTGGGAGACAATTCCTGAGGAGCTTTTTGAGAAGTTGTGGAAATCAATGCCTGATAGGGTAGCTGCAGTGTTGGAAGCAAGGGAGGTTATACAAAGTACTAGTTGTTATTATTTCTATTTCTACTATTTAATTTATTTATTATTATTATGGGATTGTTGATTATTTTGGTGATTGTACACTTATTGACTTGGTTGCCCGATCGTTCATTCATTTGTTGGTTTGTTTGTTCCCTTACAGGCACTCGCACACATTGGAGCGTTGTTACACTACCCACTACCTGGCACCCTACTACCCCCTCACCACACGGCACGGTATGGCGCAACCACTCATTTAACAGGTCTCAGATCACGAACACTTATGACGAGTGGCTGTAGCTAGCCAACAATCCCTTATCTAACAATCTTAAAAAGTATCAGAAGTCATGCTGCACTGTTTATGGTATTGAAAAATGGTATTTAGTAAGCAGGTTGCAGGTTAAGAGTATTTAGTTAAGTATGAATAATTCCCTTCTAAATACTTAATATAATTAGATATCCTTGTTAAACCTCCATATAAACAGTCTATTCTAGTTACCCAGACTGGTCTAATCTTAAACATAGTAATAATTGGTTTAAATATTTAATTTCAACTATTTGAGAGTCACAGCAGACAGGCCGATTGTGAGAGATTATGCTTTATAGTAATGTCCTCCACTCCATAGCGAGCGTCTCCCATAACGAGCCATCTACCCTAATCGGGGAAAGTCATATGCAACGACAGAAATAAGAGTGAATTAAAGCAATCCCACTACTGGTATAGAAAGTGATTATTCTCATTAATAAAAAAATACTTCATCATCGTTAGTGTCAATATCAAAGTCATCTGAGAGCACTTCCTTATCACTCCCCACAGTACCGGAATTATTATTTTGCTCGAGGTCCAGTTCTATATCCTGTGTTTCGTCCTCATATACCTTATCAATTTCCTCTAGCTGATGTAGAGCTGTCTCAAACTTTGACCATATTGATGTATATTTCTTCTCCAAATCTTGAATCTCGCTCTCCTAACTGTCCACACTTTTCTTAATACGAGAAGTTGGAATGTTTCTCTTACTTTCCATCTTTCACTTACCTTCGGTAACCTGCTCCTCTAGGGTTTTTTTTTTTTTTCAACGCTTCAACCTGCCTCCGTACACTTTTCATTTCACCTGCAAGTAGCTGTTGCTGTTGTACTTGTAAATCTGCCATAGTGGCAAAGGCTTGCCCATGGTCTGGAATGTGCTTTCGTCCAAGGGAGCTATGCTCCTGTCTTTTTCTCTTTCTTCCCTCCTCCTCTCGCTGTTCCTCCTGCATTCTGATAAGGAGAGTGTTCTGTGCAGAGGAGAATTGAGCAGCATGTAGAAGCTTTGAAATACGCTATCTTTGCAGCAAGCTAGAGGGAGAGGAGCAGGTTATGGATGCTAAGGTTGCCTCTCCAAGGGTTTGGAGAGAGAGGGGAGTTTTTGGAGTACTTGGTGGGTATTCACAATGTTCTTGCTCATGGGTCCTTTGACAGGTAGGTGAGTGGCTTGGTGAAATAACAGCTGGGAGTTCAGTGGATAAGGTGAAGGAAGAGGTGGTGGAGAAGGAGAGATTCTCCCACGGTTCAGAGTAATGAGTAAGATCATAGGCAGGTATTATTTTTAAAACCTTTGCCTGGTCAAGGGGCCAAATAGCAGTACAGGCAAAAGCATATTTAATTGTTCCTTCAGTAAAGGCTTTTGCTTGTGCTTCAGGCAAAAATGGCCAAAGGGTTTCCTTTGTAACTCCAAAGCGATCATAGTGAAACTCAAGCTCTAGGATCTGTGAGTAGTAGTTTTTATAGGGACTAAAAACTGCAATATCTAATGGCTGTAGAATATTGGTTGAATTGGGTGGAAGGCAAAAAGGAATAACTTTCTGCTCAATGCAATAGTGCAAAAAATACCAAGAAACATGAGATTAATGCCCATTGAAGATTATCATCCTCCATTTCCCTTCAGCTTTGGCTGCTGAAAGGCTGTTGAGTCCACAATGGCTTTTTAAATATCTCAACCCTTTAGTATTATCCGTCCACCCATTTGGAGAGTGGCCAATAATAACATCTGCTGGTGCCCTCTTGGCAATCTAGGCAACCTTGGTAGAATGAGCCTTATAGATTAGCATTGGACTTAAGCTTGTTCCATCAGCACAAATCCCTTCTAATTCATTTACCATTTCCCGTGTTCCATCTATTATAGCTTATTAATTAAATCTTATAAAAAGAGGAGGACCGAGTACAACTTACCAAAGGCCTGAAGGGCACCATTTTCCCAGAAATGTCTTATATCAACAATGACTTTCTCTGAGCGTGAGCAACCTCACATAAAGCCAATCTCATCAAAGTTATAGATGTTCTTAGCCTCAATAGCATACTCTTGAATCAGACTAGCCAACTAAATCATATAGAGCATTAGCTCAAAATCTCTAGTGACAGCTTAAGATTCTGATACATATAACACTTACTGTATCAAAGTATATCATTAAGACTAAAGGGCTGCGGAGTTTAATTGCACGGCAGTGCTCAATTTGTTTGCTATACTTTGAACTTAGTTCTGGATGCCAGTGTAGAAACTTATACACCTAGTACTCTCCTAAATATGATGAATCAATCTCGGTCCGCACTGCGCGCTTTTTCAACAGACAGAGTGCAATCTCTGAGACTAAGGACACACGGGGTGGTTGCAGCCAGGAGCCCAAAATCTGACAGTTGGCCACAATAGCCTTCTCCTCACCAATTGTGAGCTTGAGCGGTAATTCTGCAACCTGTGTTACATTTTTCTGACCATTAATCCAGTGCTTTAAGGTCGAGTGTGGCACTTGACATCCACAGGGAATGTGACTGATACTGGGCCGAGTGCTGGTGGGTCGCCCACGATGACACCAGCTACTGCATATTGCATTTGTTATTCCTGGTAGGGTTCTTTTGTGGTCATTTTGCTTGGTTGAAATTACTACCGATCGCAAGATCGGTCGAACGTCACATTACGTTCTTCTCTTCACTACGCTTGAATTCTGTAAAAATGGAACTGCCAAGATCTGCCTAGCTAATGATCGTTAAGCACCCCAGCAGGCGAAGCCCAGCTGGCTGGTTATAGGGGCCACCTGCTATGGGGTGGTCGATGTTATAGGAGGTAAGTGATACAACAGACAACTTAGTTTAAGTTCTAACTTAATATAGTTAGTTAAGAGATCAGAATAAAGTTCTTTGCGAGAAATTAAGTTTATTGGCCAACTATGGATGTCATTATTGCATTATCAAGTTGTAACAATTTGTATTTGTTGGTCTGTGATTTTTCAACTCTCGTTTAACCACAAGTTCACTGAAAAATACTTGCAAAGTAAACCAAAACCTGGTTACTCTAATTATATAAGACTTATACTATGCTACTATCTACTTTTGAGTAACGTTCTTTGAAGTTTTTTAGTTATTATATTCTTAGGAAAGACTGCAATGTTTGTTTGGAATTGACAACCTTAAAACCACTATACCAGAGCAAATATTTCTCACCAGGAAATGAAGACTTGATTTTCTGATTCTCTATATTACAAAGTACTTGGACCTTGACTTTCAACAGGAATCATCTCCCCTACACCTCCGGCGATTGCAATCTCAACACCAGGGAAATCATTGTGGGATTCCACCACCACCCCCTCTCCTGCCCCTTGATGGCCTCTGCCTAGTGGAGTGATGCTCCAACCCCTCTTCTCCCTCTGGGGTCTACCCCCTCCTCCACGGGGTTCTTGTTCCTGTTCATCGTTGACTCCCGCTCATGAAGTTCAGTTCTCCCCTTTACCCCCCACTTCCTTTGCACCTCATGAGGTTTTGCACTGTTGGCATTCTGTCCTCTTCGCTCACTGTCGGCGCTGAGCTTTCCAAGCCCTTTGCGAAGTACCTTTCCCTCTCAATTGTCTGGTCCTGTACGGGAACACGGCGGTTAGTAACTTCAGCACCTCGTCCTCGTTTCGCATTCGGAAAAGCATCGGCCGCGGTTACTCTAGTCTGTCGTCTCAAGTGTTCGGACTGTCCTTCCTCCTCACATCCCCCTCCCTCCACCCTCTTGGTCTTCATCCCGTTGCTCGGTTACAGCTACACCCACCCCCCCCTTCCCACCCCCTCAGCTGGCAGCTTACTGCTCCCCTCACGTGGTCCATCTTCGGTTGCTATACAAAAACCCGTCTCGGATACGGCCGTCCTCCTGGCAGTCGCTAATACCGCTTTGGCACACCCTCCGGCGACCTATCACCAGAGTGGCCTCCATACACCATCCTATCCTGCGATCGGGCACCGCTTCGTCCCCCGGCACTGCTCGGGTGTGCAGGTCCATACTCTCACTTCCTAGCTTAGCCTAATCCACGTCAATTATCAGACGTAAATTTCCTTTGTCAGGGGTTTATTCATTCCTTATGTTTTTATAGTTTCTGTAGTAGATGTCGCTAAAGGTTCTCCTCTCCTTCCTGCTTGCGTCTTTCCTTTCTACTTCCTTCGTGTGTACCAGTATGTTCGTAGGATTTGGTTGGGTGATAGGCGAGATGTGGGGTTGGTCTCATACCAGAGGGACTTGGGGTTTGGATGGTTCCTGGGGTGAGGAGGGTACAGTTTTTGTTGGCCATAGCGTTAAAGCTGAATGCTGTCTTTGTACATTTCTTTGTTTTTTTTTTTTTAGAATCATGCGATTAATGTTTTAAGGTACAAAATCCTGCTTGCAGCTTACGCTATGGCATATAAAAAACCTCTAACTACCCCTGGGAAAAAGCCAACCCCCCAAGTCCCTCTGGTGTGGAACCAACCGCACATCACGCCCCCAACAAGAAACCCTTGACTAGCTAAGAAGATAGCCGAAAGGAATCAAATCAAAGACCAAGCAGGAAGAGTCAGGAAAACCCATGGCAGGATCATCCGAACTAAGGAAAAACAAAAAGCAAACGCAAAGCAACCACTTTAAAAGATCCCGTATATTTAATACGGGGGTAACCAGGCTCGGCATAATCCAAGTCCTGGGGAGGCCAAACGGGCCATCTAATTTGGCCGCACACTCGAAAGAGAGAAAGAAGATAGTGTAATACCATCCTCCCAGAGGCAGGCCGTGAGGGACCATGGTCATAGTCCGAAAGGTGAAGAAGTAGTTATGGATACGAGCCATGTAGTTGTGGGTACTAGCCAAAAAAGTGGAGAAGCAGTAGGGTGCCAGCCGATCCGACCGTGAGGAGAAGTGGATGAGGAGGGGTAGACCCAAACCGAGACGTGCGAGGGAAGGCGACCGAAGCGAGAACACAACTTTTCCACGATGCTGAGCGTACCAGACAGGACGCTCACGAGATAGTGCAATACCAGAGAGCAGAGCCACCGGGGCCACTACTTCACAGATAGCACGAGACTGCGACAGACCCGTTGACGAGGTAAGGGGGTTGCCGACCGTGCCAATACTCCAAGCGAGGTAGAGCAAGTGTGGGGTAGGGGGAGGAAACATCATCAAAGAAGACAAAATCCATCACCCAGAGTGAAGAAAACCCAAAGGGATAAGCCTAAGGGGAGGGAAGTGTAGAGGAGGGATGACTCCACCCCACCCCCTAGAGCGAGCTTATAGCGGGGGGTGGAGAAAAGAAAAGTGGTGATAATCTTGTGGTGTAGAGATTTCAATCGCCGGGTGTGTAGAGGAGACGGAGGATGCTGTCTTTGTACCTTTTTCTTTTTTCTTTTTTCTTTTTTTCTTTTTTTCTTCTTTTTTTTTTTACTATCATTTTAGTAGTGTTTAAGGTACAAACTCCCGTATGCAGATCGCCCTAAGACAGGAAAAACCTCCACCTACAGTCCATCCCGCATCCCTCGTGCTAAAACCCTCTGACCCTGCCCGACACCAAAGCGCCCGCTGCTATACGTAGAAACTACAGAAGAGCGTACAGGCCTGAAAACAACGAACCAAAAAACCTCCACAGAGGTGCAGCCCATAAGAAAACCCCCACCCCAACAGTGAAAAACCAAGGAAAGTACAGAAACCTCACAAATCCCAAGGAAGAAAAATCCCAGCCGTACCCAGAAGCAACCCACCCATAGCCCACGACTAACCCCATTCTGCCGCAGCAGGGGAGGGGCCAAGGAGCCAGCAGGACAATGCCGTAGGCCAATGATCACACACTAAGAGGTACCTATATATGTACCTGGGGCTCTTACGTCCAGGACCCAAGGGGAGACAAGACCACCAAGAGAAAGATCGGTAACCGAAACCAACAGAAACGGAAGTGTGTGGTAGGGCGAAGTAGCGACCGTAGGCCCACCAGAAACGAGACCGGAAGGGAGTGCATGTCACCCAGAGGCAACAGAGGCGGCAGGCATGAAAACCCTTACCCCAAACACAGGCAAAAGCCACGCACGCAGCCATGACAATCACCCAAGCACAGAGATCAGAAGGGAACAGAGGCCCAGGGTGTAGAAGCAGTAGGGTCCGAGCCAGAGAGCGAAGCAGTAGGGTGCCAGCCAATCAGACCGTGAGGAGAAGTAAAGAAGGAGGGGTAGACCCAAACCGAGAAGTGCGAGGGAAGGCGACCGAAGCGAGATCACGACTTTTCGACGATGCTGACCGTACCGGACAGGACTCTCAGGAGATAGTG
>Ga0307509_10002273_pt1 | contig 31390 bp, 30 predicted proteins | sample 10_EM_MG_FD_202245 | JGI IMG/M metagenome (GOLD analysis project Ga0307509, IMG submission 202245) | Populus trichocarpa ectomycorrhiza microbial communities from riparian zone in the Pacific Northwest, United States - 10_EM | ecosystem: Host-associated > Plants > Roots > Unclassified | place...
TCAGATGGTACGGAACTGGCTTGCTTGTCTCAGGGTGATCCGTCGAAGGATACTATCTCTTCAGATAGTAAGATGGGTTGATTGTCGCGCTTGATAGAAGTATCTCAATAGTTCTACGTTCGGGCAGCCAGTCGAGACTATCACAATAGTCTCCGGGTTCTTAGAGCGTAGGCTCTCGTAGAGGAGGGAGATATGTAAAGAGAGTAAAGCATAATGGTATTGCAATATCTTGAGTATAGAAAAGTACTTAGATGGTTGTGTGAAGATCCTATCTCTTGGTCGGAACCAAGTGCCTTATATAGGCATCTTCTCGCAATTTCAACCCTGATGACTCATCACTTGGCGTTTACGAAAACCTCTATGACTCATAGTGAGTCATAGGGTGAAATCCTTCAGTTGACTCATATGAGTCACTGCGCAACATTCCGTTATCCAATCATAACCCGTAAAACAAATCATGTGCTCAAATGTGTCACATGCGTGAAACCCATGACTCATAATATGAGTCATGTGCGAAAGTCATTACATCATATGACATCACCATCGTGAGTCATAAAAACATTACCCAATCATAATATAACGATGACTCGCAAGTGCGTAGTCATCTGAGAACTATCAGTCAAATGACGTCATAGTGTAAAAACCAACATACCTTATGACTAATAAGTATTAGTCATGTGAAATCTACCTTGCTTAGTCACGATTTGTGACAATAAGCTAAAGATGCGGGAATACCAGGCACTCCTTCCGGACAATATGCCTTTTCACCTATTTAATCTTTTTTCTCTCTTTTGGATGATGGAGTGTTTGATCAGTTAGCGGTCAATACCAATTTATATGCAAAGGGCAAGATGGCAGTCCACCTGCAACTGAGTCAGAACAGTCAGCAAACCAAGGCAGGAAGGGAGTGGAAAGAGACTACCACTTCAGAGCTGAGCATATTTGTTGGTTTGATGATAAAAATGTGATTGCATAAGGAGCCAGCGGTCCCATTATATTGTTCAAAGAGAAGGCAAAATAGCTGGAGGAAAGTATCGAAGTGCCCACTCCAATGATATCGATCACTATCAGTCAAATACCGGTATCACATACCGAGAAATGGTATGTCTTTAAACCACTTCCCGCAGCTGGAACGATACTTTCATGTATCAGACCCTCAAGTTGAATTGGATGTAAACCACTGGTATCAAAAGTTAGACCCATTAGCATCCATTCTTCAGTTGCGTTTTCCACAATACTATTTGCCTGGAACAAAGGTTGCTATCCATGAGATGGTGGTAAGATTTTGGGGTTGGAGCAGGCATACTTTGAAGATTCGGAATAAGCCGGTCAAAGAACGTTACACAATATTTGCTCTCTGTAACCACGGATACACCTATGGCTTCCTGTGATACTCGTCCACCCAGGGTATTGCTCAGCTTTCCTCTACTTCGTCATCCTCCTCTACTCATTTATCTAATACTTCAAATCTTACCCCAACATCTAAAGGGGTTTTACAACTTGCACAACTCCTGCCCTCCCAGTTCCGCTGGAATCTATTGCATGATAACTAGTTTACAAATGTGCCATTGTTTGAAAAGTTACTAGCAATAGGAATTGGCTTTGCTGGCACTACTCAGATTGATAGTGCTGGGTTTCCCAGTTCTCTCAAGATTGAGAAGCCGAAGGTCAAGAAAATCCTTCTATGGGGACACATAAGTAGAGAAGTAGTTGATAATATCTGCTGCCTTATCTGGAAAGATAACAGTTTAGTTCTATTCATCACAAGTTATCATGATATTACCAAAAAGGTGGAAAGACTTCACCGCCTGCCTAAGGTCACTAGTACTAATGCTTCTACTGTCTGGAGCATTTTTAAGGACGTGTCACTGAAAGTTCAACCAATTCCTTAATTTATTGATGACTACAACTACAATATAGGGGATGTTGATATCGCGGACCAGTTAAGGTCCTATTACTCCACTCAGCAAAGAAGTCGCCGGAATTAGTTTCTACTATTTCATTGGTTGTTGGATACCTCAGTTGTTAATGCCTATAGAATTCAACAAATAATCAATTCAGAACGAAAGTTATGAAGTGAACACTTTTACTTTTGCTCTGAGATTGCCGACAAACTGATACAAGAAGGCATTTGACTAAGTGAGGCAGAAGATTCTGAGCTCCTTGGTTGTCCCGCCCCTCTTCCTTCCTCTTTTCCGTCTCGATTTATCCCGCTCTCACTCCAGCTGGAGCCAAAAATTACCTATATTCACCGTCCTTAGAGTGGTACCCGCAATATTTCCCCAAAGAACTCCCAACCTCCAATTCCTGTCAGCTTCCCTCCTCCTTCTACAGACAGTTTGGAACAGCGCCCCACCAAAACTCTGTGTGTTTTTTGTAGTTGACAACGGTCTCAAAATCCATCCGGAGCTATTAAGGTCAAATCTGTCAACGACGGCTGCCGTGAGTCCAACCATTCCTTATGCCGCGACTGTTTTGTTCAGTTCCACAACATACACCGTGTCCCCGGCTATCCTAATGCAGCTTGCTTCCCTGACTGATATTTATTGGTAAGTCTTATCTAGCAAACACTCTAGTAACTCACTAAGTCTTAACTAGTATACATTAAATCTGGCCTGGTGAGGAAGTAGAACTCATCCTTATTATCTGATAAAAGTCTTGTCAACCCCCGGACTTTCATCACAAAACAAAACCGCCTACCAGCTTCTAAACTCAGCAGTTTGTAATAGCCATTCCCCTATCTTTTCGACACGCGGGCCCCGAATGTGATGATAGTGTAATGTGGGACAGGGAGTTGTAGCCGTTTTTCACAGTATGTGGAAAAGAGCTCGGCTCGCAAGGTTTATTGAGAAGCCAGGGTTTGAAAGTTTCTAATTTGGGTTTATCTGTTAGGTTGAGCTTGGGGGCGGGATGGGTAGGTGAGCAGGTGCCGGTTGGTGGGGATGCGGGGATCGGGGGTCACTTTGTGGGAAATATGTGCGTGAGGCCTGGGAGGCCACCAAGACTGTTACTTTTCTTTGAACTTGCATATATTAGCCTGGCTGAATTGAAGTTGGTCACTTTATATGGCAATTTTCACTTTATGTACCATAAATGGCTTCAACTTGCTTGCGTACCAGCCTGATCTGCTTCTCTTGGAATTGATATCATGTAATGTCGATCATTTCCTTACAGAGTTAGTGTTCGACATTTTAAACGGGCCTGAATGTCTCCACAGTTTAGGGGATAGTCAATACCTCTGTGATCCGGGATTTGCTGAGCAAATACAACTCGCCAGAAGAACCTACTAACCTGACTGATAGGCTAAAGGCAAAAGAAGTAAAGAATGAACCTGGAAGGAAGGAAAGGAAAGGTTGTTGATTGTCTGTTTTCCGCTGTGTGGTTGTTAGTTGTTAGGCTAGTCAACATGAGAGGCGGCTTATGTGGTAAAGTGTGTGCCCCAATGTAACATGTGTACATGTTCCGGTAACCGTACACAGGAGCAGGCAGTGCTGGATCTCCTATGTTTAGTTGATTTATATTTGGTTTATTTGATTTGATTTCAGCTCCACCACTGCCTCTGAGTCAGATAGGCTATGCTATCGTATTGCTATATTTAGTTTGCATTGCTGGAAGTTTATATTTAGGATTCCGGGTATGGAATGGTCATGTAGCACTGGTGAAGCCTGAGCTTTGTTTCTTTCTTTGGTCATCCAGGATTACAGGATTCCGGTATGTGCGCAGCTACTGGTAATGATCGTGATTGCAGGAAGGCTATCGCTCTTGGGTTTTGTATTTAAACCAGTCTCCCGGGTAGCAGGAGACAGCAGACTTACACAGACCTTCAGTCTAAGAATACACTTGGTTGAACGGCAATCCCTGAGTCTCATTTGTCCTTCAACTATTATCTCTTACTTCCGGTCCCCTGAAGCCTCCCTTAGCACTAGCGCTAGCAGGTTTGTCGCTGGCCCTATTGTATTTCCATTAGACAGGAATAAACCTGTTACATTTTTTTGCCTACAGCAGGTGAAAACTCTTTGTTCTCAGGATTGGGAACAGCCTGGTAGGATTGATCACCCTTCCAGTATCTTGATAACTAGTTAGAAGCAGGAGCGGCAGGGAAAAAAACTCCCAGCTCAGGTGCTACATTCACAATAGCAGAACGCAGGAGCAGAAGCGTTACGAGGTCCGGTAGGGCCTACAATCGTCCCTCAGTACAACCCACAGACGATACCCCAGAACCAACAACACAAGAACCAACCCCTGGGCCTACGTCAGGCTCAGCAGATACACCAGCGAGAACCAGCCACCTCCTCCCAGAAGATTTAGATACAGATTCAGACGAAGACCACAACCTCACAGCTGAGGAACTCATTCAAAGAGAAGCCCGGCGGCTTGAGGAATGAGCAGCAGCCTGAGCAGCAGCCCAGCAAACTTCAGAAACTGAACGCCCACCAGAACGCCCCTCTACAAGTAGGTGGCGAGCACCTAGCATTCTAGGAGTCTTCGGAAGTCAGACACCTACTCGAGCACCCTCCAGAGAAAATAGAGAGCAATCGCTACCCGGCACATTCATCCCAGAGACACCAGAAAGACTCTCAAGATCCAGGGGCAGCAGATAGCCCCCTGAACGACCAGATCCACCACCTCCAGACCCAGACCCACCAACTGGCACCATGGCAGACCCAGGCGCGTCGAGGTTGCCACCGCCCAAGATCCCCAAACCAGCTATGTTTAGCGGGGAAGGAGAAGACCTGAAGCAAGACAAAGTCAAGCGATGGCTTAGAACAGTCAAAAAGCATCTACCAAGATCAGGACTGAACGATGACTCCCCTGGAGTGGCGGACTACTATGGCGCCTTCACAGATGGCAAGGCCAACAACGCATATCAAAAGCAAGAGAGAGAAGTGGAGGACCAAACCCTAGCACAATTGATACAACACCTTCAGCAGCTATTCGAAGCCTCTAGAAACACCGATGACACCTATCACAAGTGGCAGAATCTCCGCCAGACAACTGGAGGACAACCAGCACGCATAACGAAGATAGCTGGAGAGCGAGCAGACCTCAAAGGATCCCTCCTAGCAGGATCTATTTCAGACTATGCACAGAAGCAGCGATTTCTCGATGCTATGGACTCTAGACTCCACTGCAATGTTGAGCCCCAGCTCAGACCAGAAGACACCTGAGACCAAATGGTAGCTGTTGCAGAACGCTATGATGCTACTATGTACAGAACTGGTGGCTAGAAAGGCAGCGATAGAAGCCAGGCTTCTAGCAGCAAACCCCATACACCAAAGAAAGAAAGAGAATACCTACCGCAAACCCCCTACCACATCAATGCACAGGAATACAGGCAAGAGAAAGGCCCTGGCTAAGAAAAGGACCTATACCAAGTCCAACAAGCCCGGTTAGGCCAAAATGGATCGCCGCAAGGCAGAAGGAGCCTGTTTCTACTATGGCGAAAGCGGACACATGGCAAATGAATGCCCAAAGAAAGAAGTCAAGACCAATCATGTTCGCCTCTCAGAGGAATGCCCAGACAGCAACGAAGGCGAATATGAGCCCGATACAGACAGCACAGAGGAACTTGATGGCAGCGGCTCTGTCAGGACCTACAAGACTACAGTAGGCACACCTAAGGATAGGCCATTCCAGGCGCTCGAATTTACTATCAACATCAATGGCAAGCCGGCCAGAGCCCTCGCAGATACAGTTACCATTGGCGGTACCCTGATATCCAACAAATTCGTTACAACACACAACATTCCATACACAGCTAGGAAGAACCCCGTCACCCTAAAGATGGCAGTTAAAGGATCGCGATCAACTAGCAACTTCTCTGTTGAGCTTATGATTCAGCTAGGCACGATGAGAGTCGACAAGGTGCCTATGCTGGTCACGCCAGTATCAGACTATGATATCCGCATCAGTATGGACCATCTCATAAGGCTAGGAGCCGTCATAGATTGCCAAAAGAACAGCATTTACTTCTCTAAGTACAAGGTCAGAGTCACCTGTGACGGAAAGTCTAGAGAGTCTAGATCAGCCATGACAAAGCCAGAGGAAGTACCAGACTTCCTGGCGATGTTCCCTCAGGTATTTGTCAAATAAGTACCTGAAGAACTACCCCCGGTATGCAACATTATGCACAGAATAAACCTTATAGACCCGACGAAGCTCTTGAAGACACCTACATTCAAAGCGCCACAAGCCCTGATAACCAGGTACAAGGCATGGATCAACAAGCAGATGAACGCCGGTATCCTCCAGAGGACCAGTGTGCCCGGAGGAGCCAGCATGTTTGTGGAAGCAAAAGGTGATGGCAGAATCCACCCCTTGGTAGACCTCCGCTTCAGAAATGATAACACACAGGCCTATCACACACAGATCACAGAACAGAACACTATATTAAATGCGCTGGCCAGAGGACGATTCCGCAGCAAGATAGATCTCAGTGACCCCTATTTCCAGACCAGAGTACCCCCAGATGATGTGAAGTACAACACTATCAAAACACCCTTCGGCGGCTTTACCGGCCAAGTCATGATGCAAGAAGATATGAATGCTCCAGGAACCTTTGTGAGAAGTATGGAGGACCTATTCCATGACGAATTAGGCAAGAACATATGGGTCTACATTAACGATATTTTTGTCTTCAGTGATACCTTTGAAGAGCACATTAAGGACGTTACGAAAGCTTGCAGTAAGCTGCAGAACGCCGGCTATTATGCCAACCCTAAGAAAAGCGCTTTCTTTGCCACTAAACTCAATATCCTAGGCCATATGATCGACGATGATGGCATCATCCCTGCACCAGAAGAAATCCAGACAAAAATGGACTGGACAAGACCAGATAACCAGAAAGAACTGCAGCGATTCACTGGAATGGTTAATTATATCTCGAAGTTCATTCCGCACATCGCAACCATCACAGCCCCGCTTACAGAGCTGAGTGGGAACCCGGAATGGCTATGGACGGATATGCAGGAAGCAGCTTGCGAAGCGGTCAAGCGAGCAGCAGTTAAGGACAAAGTCCTTAGACCGATCGCCTAAAATAAGCCAGACATGATATGGCTTTTTACCGATGCATCACCTACAGGTACGGGCGCTTGGATAGGCCAAGTACCAACCAAAGATGCAGCCAGACCTGCAGCGTTCCACAGCAGGAAGCTGACGCCATCACAAAACAACTACCCCACACACCAACAGGAAACGCTCGCAATTATTGAGGCTATGGAAGTTTCGCTCCCCATTTGCTACACAGGGAATTTACAGTGGTTACAGACCACGAGAGTCTCACTAAACTCATGACACAGAAGAACCTCAGGGGACGACAGCAGAGATGGCTAACGCACATCAGTCGCGGCAATTTTAAAATAGAATACCAGCCAGGAGCGAAGAATTTCCTAGCAGACTACGTATCAAGAATCCATGAGGGAACTCCAGGGCCGTTAGATATAAGCCTCAAGGACCCCACTATTAATTATGACAGCGTTGAGCTACCAGACCCCACCCTACCCCTACAGATCAATACAAGCTACGCCTCCTCTACCGATTTTAGTATTGAATCAGACAACGCCATGTACCACTCAGGCGAAGCCCAATCCTCTCCCACCCTCACCAGCAGCGACTCTATCAATCGTTGCCGCCCTGAATACCTAATGGACCAGATTACTAGCAATGCAGTAACCCGTTCCCAGAAGCATAAGGCCTCTGCCTCCTCGCCAGATACATCCAGCGCACCTAGTAACGATAGCAGAATATCAATTGGAAACTCTTGGGGTGATAACAGAACTCTCCCAATCTCTAGTGAAATGGAACGACGGCACTCAGACATGAGCTGGATGTCATGCACTGAAGATGGGTGTGAGATCCATAAGAATGAAAAAGAAGGTGCAGGCTACTGGCCTAAGGACCCTAAGGTCCGGAAGCAGAGCAAGAAGACTTGGAGAAAAGAGCAGGATAGGACCTAGACATCGAATACAGCCCTTGAGGAGGGCCAGGCCTCACTTCCTGATATCCCATACCTCTCAGAGAACCTCCCACCCTTCCGCCTGAACGATACCATCCTAGCTACACCTGCCATGGTCTCACCGGCCTTTAGTCCCCAATACAGCCAAGCAGGCTATGACTCCGATGAGGCAACCAATGCCAACCAATTCCTAAGCACCCTACACTCCCGCCTTATGGGAATCCTCGGCCAGCGAGTCAGCGAAGCCCTTGAGAATGACGCCCTATATACCAGAGTCAAGCAAACTGACAACAAATTGCCCTATTCCATCTGCGATGGCCTTCTACTTGCCCAAAACACCAACGGGTACTAAAACCTATATCTACCGGTAGGACCTCTTGAGAAGGGAGTATCCCTACGGGATTTCATCCTCCAGACTGTCCATGAAGGCCTCAGACACTTCTCAGCCTACAAATGCTACTCCTATGCGGCTTGTTTCTTCTGGTGGCCACAGATGCGCCAGGACTTTGTCCTATACTGTCGGTCATGCGATAAGTGCCAGATTAACCACCAGCCTACCACCCTACCCTATGGACGATCCCTTACCCTCCTTGAGCCTGACGAAGCCTACCAGTCTCTAGCCATAGACTTTGCTGGCCCTTTCAACAAATCCGATAGCTATACATCTATCATGGTCATCATAAATCGCTTTACCTCCTACACACATCTCATCCCCCTCAAGGACGCGGCTACCTCTGAAAAGATATTCAAGAAACTCAACCGTACTATCTTCGATGTCCACGGCCTCCCCCTCAGCATTGTCCTTTACCAGGACTCTCGCTTTACCTCTAAGTTTTGCTCACAAATGATGAAGTCCCATGGTATCCAGGTCTGGATGGCGACCCAGTACCACCACCAAACGAATGGCCAGGTTGACCGAAGGATTCGCACCCTCAAACAGCTAATGAGGAACTTCGTTAACCCCAGACAGAACAACTGGTCCTGCGCCCTCCCAGCCATTGCAGCAGCCATGAACGGCGCCCCCCATGAATCCCTAGGCATCTCACCATACCACGCCTGCTATGGACGCCCCGGGAAGATATTTAGCCCTGTCCAGAGATCCGCCAGCAAGGTGCCAGCTGTGGACGATATCTTAAACACCCATGAAGCAACGAGAATGGAAGTAGCCATGGCCAGAAAGAATGCCACCTTCCGCCAGACTGTCCAAGTGGACAAACGCCGCAAACGCCTAATGGAACCCTACAAGAACGGGAGCAGAGTTCTTGTTAGAGGCCGCCCTTATACCTCCTCCCCTGGACGATCCAAGAAGCTAGAACCACGCTGGTTCGGACCCTTCAACGTCCTAGAACATCTACCTGACACAGACAACTACAAACTACACCTCCCACCCAGAATGGGCTGCCAGAAACCCTACCTCCACGTTTCCTCCCTTAAGGCATCCAGACAGAACGATCCTGATAGATTTAAGTCCCGCAGAATGGACAAACCAGCACCCATCGTAATCAACAATGCAGAAGAATGGGAAGCAGCGCAGATACTACACTACCGCCGCCAGAACAACAGGCATGAATTCCTGGTTCACTGGAAAGGCTATGAGCGAGCTGACCACTCCTGGGAACCTATCGAGAACCTCGACCACTCCCTGGAACTCATACAGGAATACTGGAACGCTAACCACCCAGCAGAACCGACGACCCAGATCACCTGCCACTACATTAAAGCTTCCTGGGAACCAATGGAAGTTTCCTCCACACCCTGCACCACTAACGATTGCCCAGACGACTTCTGGGAACCCTATAATAATGAGGAATACGATTCTAGAGGCTCTGAGCTGGACTATTTCCCCACAGATGATGACAGCCTACTATGGCACACCGACGAAAGCGCTGAGGACAGCGAGGACTTTGGAATGATTGTTGATTTTTCAGAATATACGGAATGTAACATGTGTACATGTTCCAGTAACGGTACACAGGAGCAGGCAGTGCTGGATCTCCTATGTTTAGTTGATTTATATTTGATTTATTTGATTTGATTTCAGCTCCGCCACTGCCTCTGAGTCAGATAGGCTATGCTATCGTATTGCTATATTTAGTTTGCTTTGCTGGAAGTTTATATTTAGGATTCCCGGTATGGAATGGTCATGTAGCACTGGTGAAGCCTGAGCTTTGTTTCTTTCTTTGGTCATCCAGGATTACAGGATTCCGGTATGTGCGCAGCTACTGGTAATGATCGTGATTGCAGGAAGGCTAGCGCTCTTGCGTTTTGTATTTAAACCAGTCTCCCGGGTAGCAGGAGACAGCAGACTTCCACAGACCTTCAGGCTAAGAATACACTTGGTTGAACGGCAATCCCTGAGTCCCATTTGTCCTTCAACTATTATCGCTTACTTCCGGTCCCCTGAAGCCTCCCTTAGCACCACCGCTAGCAGGTCTATCGCTGGCCCTATTGTATTTCCGTTATACAGGAATAAACCTGTTACAGCCAAGCTAACCACTAAACAGAGTTTTTCTGTGGGCCCCATCGAGCCACATGACTGCTCTCACCACCGTATCAAACCCCTCAGGGCACACCGCGTCACCTTCTGAAGCTAAGATCGTGACTAACTATCTATTTAGCATAAGTTAATCGATGATAAGCTAGAAAACAGCAAGTTAAGAAAATCAATTTTACACTATAACAGTACAGTACTAGGGCAAAAAGATTCATCCGATGCCCACTTTTGCACCAAAAGTAGCCAACTTCGCCACCCTCCCCCACGCCACAATCTTTATAAGAATCCTCAAAAATTTGACTGTGCACCAGAAAACCCGTAGATAATATAATGAGGGTTACAACACTCTTAAATATCACAACGGGATGGAAAAATGGTTGTTTAAGTAGAAAGGCATTGGTTGTCATGTACCTTTTTGTATGGAGCCCCATACAAAAATATAGGTCACTTTCACCCAGCCTAATGCAATCATAAACACTGGAAGCAGCTTTGATTCCTTGTACATCTCCTTCTAGAGGTTTGAATAGATTGTGATTCTCTAGCTGGAGGATCGATTTGAAGTGTTTCCATCAACACAGTGTTGGGAATTGTCAGTTTGCAAATGTCAAATTTGGTCCTAAAACCAGTATCGGACGAATCTTTTTGCCCCCGTACTTTATCTTAGCCTATGTTTGAGCTGGCGGAACGTTTGACAAGGTTCAAAGTGGTTGCGGCTCGCGCTGTGCTTAGGGTTTAGGGCTCAGCCGGGTAGTGGCAACAAAACCCGGCAACCCAAAAATAGCCCGGAGCCTCATTTCAGCTTACCTACTTTAGCACCGTAACCTTTGCAAACCACAGAGCCTTACCTCCCCCCCAGCACCCGTCCTGCCCAAACGAAGGCAAAGCACTCGCGCAAGCCAGCTCCTACCGTAAGACCTATGGTAGAACGATTGAACCTGATGCTAAGACGTCCAAGATTCCCTCTCCATTGGATTGGGGGCAAAACCGCCGCGCGAAAGCTGACCACTTGAACCCCAAGGTTAAGGCAAAAAAAAAAAGAGAGCGCCCGGCCTTACCAGCTAAGGCAACTCCGACGCCCTAGCGCGATCTAATCATCCTAGTTCTCACGGCATTCCAATTCAAAGCCTTACCCTCCCCTCCATCTCTCCTCCCCCCCTGCAGAACTTCCACAAAAACTCTTTCAACCCTTTTTTAAGACCCTTGTCTCTGATCACGGCGACAGTGAACGACCGGGGTTTTTAAGATACATCACACCGAACCCTACCTACCAAACTTTACATTAAAAGGGAAACTAAGCTAATCCGGGGGAAATGGCCAGAGGTTTCCGCAGCATCAACACCCTCGGCAATGGCAATAACATTTCCAGCTCCACCTCCCACAGCCAAAAATGACCTCCAACCTCCTACCCCTGCGAATATTTTTTCTGCACGGCTCCGTGATTGAAGCCACTCTCGAACCTCTACCCGTAGCATCTGCAATGGTTGCAGCAACGCAACATCCACCTCGTCATCCCTCACTCAATATACTAGATTGAGCCAATCGTGGTTTGACCGGCCGCCTACCGCCGAGGATCTGGGAGCAGATCTGGTGAGCCTTCGTGATCTCCCCCGGCTATCCTTTGGCGTCGTGACTATGCTACGGTGCAGAAACTACCTTCAACCATAGCCTAGAATTTAGAGAGAAGCCCGCGATTGAGGGGTCTCACCTCCAATGTAAAGCAAATTGGAGTGGGGGACTATGGGGGGCTGCCGGACACTGCGGAGTAGAGTTTTTGGTGCCGGCCGTTCCATAGTTTAATGTGCCAAGTAGAAGTAGAGATATGTGTAAAGTGATAACAAAAGAAGTGGGTTATTCTATTCTAGCCACTGGGGGGGACGGACCCAGGTATGGGTGGCGGCCCTCCCAATTTACCATTATTGGCAGAAGTCAAAAATACACAGGAAACATGGCAGGCACTGGAAATGACTATGAAGCGCGAAAGCCGTCCCCATGATTCCTGATCGCCTCTCGTGCATAAGAACATTCTATAAGGAAGCTCTTTCGCATAAGCAACTATTGTGATGCTACAACCCCAGCATCTGTGATAACCGCTAAGTTGCGTTTTCATCTCCGCCTCCCTCGATCCGAGTCTATTTACGGCGGAGGAAAAAAAGAAAGTGACGAGGGGGAACGACTAGGCAAAAGGAAACAATATGGTATCATACTCGACATAATGCGGATGCATAAAAATAAAGAATACAGGAACTATAGGAAACGAGTGTGTGATCCCCGGTGGCTTTCAACACCGACCGGGGAGTGAGGGGGACGGCAGGGACTAGTAACTTATGACATTTCCCTAGGAGGATGGTGGGACCTTTCGTCCTCGGTGGTGGGCTGCTAGGAAAATTTGGACAAGGACCGGACGAAACGACACAACGTCGCCCACTGCCGCCCGCTCTCAGGATGGGCGGACTGCCCCGTTGAGAGCACTAGCAGTGGGTTTGAGAGATGGGTGTAGAGTTACACTTCTGTTGCCCGCGAGGTCATTAAATGATTCTGATCGAGTGCCGCCTGGTTAGGAGATAGATTTCCTGGTGGGTAAAGTAGGGAAAGTAGGAATTTGGAAGAGGTTCAACAAGATAGAAGGTATTACGCTTTTCGAGTTCAGATGAGGAATATAATGTACCGGAAAGGAATCATCCCGGAATTACAGCGTTCAGAGTTGAGCCTCGCTTTCACACCAGCATGAGGGGCGCCTATTCTGGCTGTTCTGATATCGGAAGAGAAAATATGTGTATAGTTTATCCTTCTATGAATCTATCTACCAATTTCAAGTACCGGGAAGCAAAGGGGAAATGAATACTAGAGCATAAGGAAATAGAAGAGGGAGGGCTTGTGACACGGGGTCTATTCAAAGGGAGTTAGTGGTCAAGATAAATGGAGCAAGTAGAGAGCTGCTACAGGCTGAATATAACGAAGAGAAATTTGTGCGGCTTTACTCGTAAGCGTTAGCGAGTATTAGGGGGCCCTTTGGGGGTATGGCTTTACGCACAAATTGGATAATTTGGATTTCTGCCAACGCCAGCCGGAGCGAACTTCGAGATATGGCTTTAGGACTGGGGAAAATGACAAATGAGAGAAATAGGGAGGGAGGTGATGGCTGTGATAGTGTAGGCAAGGCTCCCGGGGGATGGGCAAGGATGGCGTAGGAAAAAAAAGCGAGGAATTCCAAGCGATTTGAGTCTAGTCGATTGGATGCTCCGGTTTCTACTTGGTGTTAATTCTTCCATAGCTGGTGAGGTGGCTGCGCATCTACGCTTTCGGCAGACAGCCGGGCTTGCAAAAATTTGATGACTTCTTCACGTCCATTCGCAACAGCACACCCGAGTGGTGTTCGACCATCCTTAGTCGGACGTTTAGGGTCGACATCCTCCCGTCCTAGTAACAGATTGACCACTCCTTCATATCCCATGCTAGCAGCCCACCCGAGTGGTGTTTGATCATACTTATCAGGGTAATTGGGGTCAACATCGTCTCGTGCCAGCAGTAGCTTGGCGGCACCGTGGTGTCCCCAGTAAGCAGCACACCCGAGTGGTGTTAAAGCACCCGCATCGGGGCGATTGGGGTCAACATCATTCCGGCCGAGTAGTAGCTTGACAACTCCTTCATGTCCCTTGGCGGCGGCGCCCCCAAGTGGGGTTCGATCATTCTTGTTTGGGAGATTGGGGTCAACATCTTTCCGGCCAAGTAGTAGCTTGACGACACCTTCATGTCCCACGACAGCAGCACTCCAGAGTGGTGTTCGATCATCCTGACCCGGAATATTGGGGTCAACATCTTTCCGGCCAAGCAGTAGCTTGACAACACCTTCATGTCCATAACGAGCGGCCAAGGAGAGCGGTGTGTGGTCTTGGCTACCAGGCCTGTTGGGGTCGACATCATTCCTGCCGAGTAGTAGCTTGACAACACCCCCATGTCCATAACGAGCGGCCCACGAGAGTGGTGTGCCGTCTTGGTCATCAGGCCTGTTGGGGTCGACATCATTCCGGCCAAGTAGTAGCTTGACAACCTCTTCATGTCCGTTATTAGCGGCCCACAAGAGCGGTGTACTGTCTTGGTTATCTAGTCTCTCGGGGTCGACATCTTCCCGTTCTAGAAGTATCTTGACCACTCCATCATGCCCATTCCACGCCGCCCATGAGAGCGGTGTATAGCCGGCGCAGTCGCCTTGATTAATCTCGCACCCTTGAACATTCGCTAACGAGGCCACAAGTTCCACAATCCCGAAGAAAGACGCGCAATGCAATCCAGAGAAGCGTGGGGAAGAACCGGTGCACGCTGTACATCCGGCAGGGAGTACCTGCTTGAAAAGTGATACAGCGGATGGGTGGCCTTCATACTGACTTAAGAGCTGCAGTCCCAAGGCCCCCGCGTGGCCCGAGAGCTCCCTATTCGCATGTGTTCCCCAATGTCGCGAAGAATATTTCAGGAAAGGCGTGATTTGGTGGTCGTGGAGAGTGTGGTGGGAGAGGTTCTTGACCTGTGGTGAATTCAGATAGGTCAGGCAGGCTTCTGCAATTACCGAGTGGGGATGACTGAAGAGGTCGTGATGAGCGCAGAGATACTCTTGCACTGTAAAATGGATTACTCGGACAGTCGAGGCTTCCTTGTCGACAGCAATCAGTCCTTGACAACAACCTAGTATTGCACCGATCGAAGGAGCATTTTCGCTATCAAAATCCGTCGCTCCTATCTCTACTGCCAGTGCGTGACGCAACTCATCCACCTGTAATGGCCGTTCCGCGTGACAGATCCACATGAGAGCGGCCATTGCAAGTTTTGTCTTCTCCCCCCCCTGTGCCTTTATTCGCTCCAAGGTCGCACCATATGCATCCCCTAACCCTGCCCCATCTTTCACTGCCCCGAGCCTTTTATCCCGCCGAGCGATACTGGTTTCTCGCAGGATTGCGTCAATGTGAAGACAAGCTAGCAGGAATCTACATTCGGATGTTAGCTATTAGTCTGAGGTAACCCCGCCATTGCATGGTTTCTACATACGTTTCCGAGCTGATTTGAGAAATGCATTCTAGGATGTTGGCCTCCAATGTGGTGCTCATCATCTCCGGGGTAGTGTCGCTCCTGAGCTTCTCACGTAGATACTTAATGATACCATCTCCCGTAGGCTGTATCAATACAAAGGTTGCAGCTCCACCCAAGCTCCTTTCCACCTCACTTCGCACATGGGATCTTCCGGTCACAAATATGCGAGTGTCGAGCGACTCCCGCACGATCTGTCCCAGTGATTCAAGGATTACCAATCGATGCTCCGGCACACATTCGTCAAGTGCGTCAACGCATATAAATGTGCGCTTTGTGGCTGTGATCGTCTGGAACATCTTCAAAATCCCTGACACTTGTAATCCCCTACCACCAATCACCTTTTTCTGGTTCCGAAAAGACTGTACTACTACCTCTGGAATTCCCTCCAATCCACTAACAAGCTGTCGTAGTAGGGAGCCGAGCATATTCACTGGTGACTGCTCACTCCGGGCAGCGAAGTCGAAATAAAAACATACAACGGAAGTATCTTCCTCCACCGCCTCATCGCACAACTTGTCTATCACTAGTGAGCTGTCACCCCAAACTGTTAGAAATACCATCCTTTGATTTCCGGCAGTACTAGGCTCTCTCTTACACGATGTAGCTCTTTCCCGCCCCTGGATTTCCGTGGCAAAATAAGGTGGGATGATTAAATCCAGCTTCCCGATTCCCACCATGCCAGCATCTGAATTCCTTGGTTTCCAGTAGCCAGGATCCTATACTGTCTAGCCGCTGGGCTCCGATATCTCGATGCCGTACTCCTGGCTCTAGCGGAGATAGCCAGGACAATATTTTAGACTCATCATCGGGGGTAAGGTAGTTAAAAGTATTGAAACAATTTTGGTTATTGCTGAAGGCTTGCGACATCTTTCGATTTTCACCGCTATGAAAGTTGTTGAGAGCAAAATGCTGGTTAAGTTACCCCAGGGTCTGCGAAGGCGGTTGCTTGAAATTAAGGAAGAGCGGGGTTGATGGTGATGGTAAAGCCTTGCCTTGCGCCTTGCCGACACCATTCCAACAACAGACATCGTTACACAAACGCCCGACCACTGCGGTATTCATCTCAAAAACTACGAGCTGACTCCAATGAACTTGAACACACCATCACTCAATGACTTTTGCTTGATACATCCCAAAGCAGTAGAAATTTGAGAAACTAGTACCCGCAGCGCTCTTCAAATCCTTTTTTAATACCTGCCCGCTATATGATAGATCCCTCGAAGATTGCGTGCTTCTGCTTAAGCGGGGTTCAAAAGATATGCCTTCTGGTATGGTGGGAAAGTTAAGACGCGAGCACCGTTTTTGGGTAAAAAGGTTAGTGATGTGCAGATCACAGAGTTATTGAGCAACAAGAAACAGTTGCAGAATATTCTTTCGAGCGCGCGCACCTCGAGGCACTGGCACTGGCACCACAAAGAAATCCCACCAGTGGCGGTGGTAGGGTGGAATAAACATTCATGTGCTAAGGCCTTCCATAAATCCTCAATGCTCCTCTCATAGGAGAAATTGTTACAGCATCAATAACCCCAGCAACAGTGATAACCTTTCCGACTAGTTACACCGATAACAAAAATAGCACTACTTCCATCCTTCTCCAGCCTGGAGTCCGGGAGACAGCACAATGGAAGCTGCTCCCGAACCCCTGACCCGCAGCACTCGAAACGGTCCCCGTAACGGAACCTTAACCTCCGCATCCCTCATGCAACCCACGCCGAGACCCTCTAGAATCCATTTCCCTGGTCTGCCGCCCAGCCACTCCTCCGGCAACTTATTCTACTACCGGTACGAGACAACTCTAGCTCATTTATAGGTGAATATAGTCCATCTCCAGACAGGTTCCGAATGGTCGGCGGAAGACTGGACTGGACTAGCTAGTCCGGTCGAAAGTCAAGTCTAGTCTAATGGTTGAAATTAGACCGACTGGACAGTCAGGATTATCGAAACCGACTCAACCAGGACTGGTCCGACCAGGCCTGCCAAGGAATAAGATATGCTATTTTTATCACATTATATTACGTTCAAATAAAGCTTTTCTTAATTAAACCTATTGTTTCCATGGATTATATATGGTGGAGATAGTGGCTCACTTAGATTAGGGGAGGTGAAAATAGGTTTCCCCCGGTCGAACTATTTTTGGTGCACTAAGTGAGTGATATTACATGACCATCTGCCACAATACCTGTATTCGATCCTCTTATCCATCGGGTTATCGCATTTCCACCACATGCTATCCTCTCCGGGGTGTTCTATCAACTTGTATTGAGGAGTTGTTGATTTATAACGTGACAAAGGGCTTTAAGATCCTACTGTAGCTATAGTTCTAATCTTAGTGAGTGTTGGCCTGGGTGCCATTCCAACTCTCATGCGATCTTTGATAAAGACTGGTCTGGGACCAGTCCAAACCGGATCGGACCACCCGAGTTAGTTGGGTCCAGTCATCGACACCAACTAGGACTGGCCAGTCTGGTCCTGCCTCCAGGACTTGACCGGTCGGACTATTCGGAACTCTGATGCCCATGGTCCTATTTTACAAATTCGCTTGGTCCTTTCACTTTTACTTTTTCCTGTCTTAACTTATACTTGCATGCACGATACTGCGTTTTCTTCTAAATAGATAAAATATACTGTATTTATTCACCAATACCCGTGGTTCCGTAACTACCAGACATCACTACGATGAAAACCGAACACGGAAATGTGTGGTATGGACAGGTAGCAGAAATTCAGGAACGGTAAACTGATGGTTTGCATCAGGATATTGTATCGAGTAGCTCTCTCTATTATCACAATATGGCACGGCAGCCACACCACGGAAGCCCCCCCCCCAGACAGCTGCCCTGGAAGAACAGCTGTCAGAGACAGAGGTGTTCAGCCATTTCAACACACCTCCCCCTCTCGAATACATCCCCACTTCGCTAACTGCCATGGTCTGTATCCTAAACTAGTGAATTACTCCTATATTCTAGTTTTCTGACTTTCCTGGAAATGCGCCCCTCAACTAGCCCCTCATATATCATCTCTATACCGGATAAATATCGGTGGCTGCGGCTTCGATGGCAACAAAAATGTCTGGCAGTTTGCGGTGGGATATTGGGGAGCATAGCGTATTTGGGGCGCTGGTGTGCGGGTGCGGTTCTTTGGGTGTCTGCTACGGGATAATTTAATAATTCCGACTGACCGCGGCCTGGTTAAGAGAAGGTGGAGAGTTAATTCCCTTATTTATGCTAGCCGTCGGGAACCCCTACGCTAAAACCTCTGGTAGCGGAAAGGAAAATCTATGTGCAATTTATCTATCTGTTGATCTATCTATCTATCCAGATCTCGTAGGGGAAAACATGGAAATAAATATCGGGGAAGGGGGGATAGAAAAGAGGGACATTTTTTTAAAACGGAACTTATTCCGGTGGGGAATGATTGTCATGATAAATAGAGAGTGAGAGATGAAACTGTCCCCCGATTTCTGCATGCTCAACACAATGAACACTGACTTATGTGCTTTCACTTATAATAAACATTAACATATATCGGGAAGTTTTGGAGGGGTATAAATGTAGATAAAAGTTGGATTGCCACAAATGAGAGCCAGAGAGAACTCCAAGGTCGCATTTTTCAGACCAAGGTAGAGGACACAAGGGGCAAATGGGAGGACGGCAATGGCGGCATCAGCGCAGGGAAGGCGCCCGGAGGTTGGGAGGGGGGAGGGCTAGAAAAGCAGGAATCCCGTCCGGTTTGAGCGTAATCAATTGGGTGCTCCGGGTTTAACTTGGTGTCGATTGTTTCATTGCTGGTTGGGTGGTCGAGCAACTGCGCTTTCTGTAGATATCCGCGCTTGCAAAAGCTTGGCCACTTCTTTATGGCCATTCATAGCGGCATACGCGAGTGGTGTTCGACCATTCTCATCTAGACGATTGGGGTTGACATCTTCTCGTCCTAGTAATAGATCGACTACTCCTTCGTATCCTTTGCTCGCAGCCCACCCGAGTGGTGTTTGATCATACTTATCAGGGTAATTGGGGTCAACATCGTCTCGTGCCAGCAGTAGCTTGGCCGCACCTTCCTGTCCCCAGTAAACAGCACATCCGAGTGGTGTTAAGGCACCCGCATCGGGGCGATTGGGGTCGACATCCTTCCGGTCTAATAGTAGCTTGACAACCCCTTCATATCCCTTTGCAGCAGCAAACCAGAGTGGCGTTCCACCATCCAAACCCGGCTGGTTAGGGTCAACATTTTCCCGTCCAAGCAGTAGCTTGACCACTCTCTCATGTCCCTCAAATGCAGCAGCCCGGAGTGGTGTTCGATTATTCTTTTCTGGGAGATTGGGGTCAACATCCTTTCGGTCAAATAGTAGCTTGACAACCCCATCATGTCCGTTATTAGCTGCCCAAAAGAGTGGCGTACCACCTTGATTATCGGACTTATTGGGTTCGACATCTTCTCGACCTAGTAGTAGCTTAACCACTCCCTCATATCCCTCCAATGCAGCAGCCCCGAGTGGTGTCCAATTATTCTTTTCTGGGCGATTGGGGTCAACATCCTTTCGGTCAAGTAGTAGCTTGACCACCCCTTCATGTCCGTTATTAGCTGCCCAAAAGAGCGGTGTGCAACCTTCGTTCTCTGGCCTATTGGGTTCGACACCTTCACGACCGAGGAGTAGCTTGACAACCCCTCCATGCCCCTGTTCAGCAGCACACACAAGTGGCGTTCGACCATCCGAGCCCGACCGGTTAGGGTCGACATCTTCCCGTCCTAGCAGTAGCTTGACCACTCCCTCATGTCCCTCCAATGCAGCAGCCCGGAGGGGTGTTCGATTATTCTTTTCTGGGAGATTGGGGTCAACATCCTTTCGGTCAAGTAGTACCCTGACAACCCCTTCATGTCCGCTATTAGCTGCCCAAAAGAGTGGTGTACCACCTTCGTGATCTGGTCTATTGGGTTCGACATCTTCTCGACTTAGTAGTAACACGACCACTCCTTCATGTCCGTTATCAGCAGCGCACAATAGTGGTGTACCACCATGGTTTTCTGGCTTATTGGGTTCGACACCTACACGACCGAGGAGTAGCTTGACAACCCCTTCATGCCCCTTTCCAGCAGCACACACGAGTGGCGTTCGACCATCCGAACCAGACCGGTTAGGGTCGACGTCTTCCCGTCCCAGCAGTATCTTGACCACTCCCTCATGTCCCTTCCGTGCAGCAGCCCGGAGTGGTATCCAGTTATTCTTTTCTGGGCGATTGGGGTCAACATCCTTTCGGTCAAGTAGTAGCTTGACCACCCCTTCATGTCCATTATTAGCTGCCCAAAAGAGTGGTGTGCAGCCTTCGTCATCTGGCCTATTGGGTTCGACATCTTCCCGTTCCAGCAATAGCTTGACCACACCCTCATGTCCCTCAAATGCAGCACGACAAACTGGTGTTTCATTATTATTCTTTCTTGCGCGATTGGGGTCAACATCGTTTCGACTAAGTAGTAGCTTGACAACCTCTTCATGTCCGGAATCGGCTGCCCAAAAGAGTGGTGCGCCCCCCTTGTCATCTGGCCTATCGGGCTCGATGTCTCCCCGTTCTAGTAGGAACTTAACCACTCCATCATGCCCATTCCACGCCGCCCATGAGAGCGGTGTATAGCCGGCGCAGTCGCCTTGATTAATCTCGCACCCTTGAACATTCGCTAACGAGGCCACAAGTTCAACAATCCCGAAGAATGACGCGCAATGTAATCCAGAGAAGCGCAGGGAGGCACTCATTTCTGCGACATTACTTGGATCCCGTACTTGGATCATGAGCGATACAGCGGATACGTGGCCTTCGTAATTATTTAAGAGATCCAGAGCAATGGCCCTCGCGCGGTCTGAGCTTTCCATGTGCAGATGTGTTCCCCAATACCGGGAAGAATATTTGAGGAATGGCATGACATGGTGGTCCGGGAGAGGATGGGAGGAGAGGTTCTTGACCTGTGATGGATTCAAATAGGTCAAACAAGCTTCTGCGATCACCGAGTGGGGATGGTTGAAGAGGCCTGGGTGGGCGCAGAGATATTCTTGGACTGTAAAGTGGATTAATCGGACAGTCAAAGCTTCCTTATCCACAGTAATCAGTCCCTGACAACAACCTAGTACTGCACCGATCGAAGGAGCATTTTCGCTATCGAAATCCGTCGCTCCTATCTCCACTGCCAGTGCGTGACGCAGCTCATCCACCTGTAATGGCCGTTCCGCATGACAGATCCACATGAGAGTGGTCATCGCAAGTTTCGTCTTTTCCCCTCCCTGTGCCTTGATCCGCTCTAGTGTCGCACCATATGCATCCCCTAAACCTTCACCATCTTTCACTGCCTTGAGCCTTTTCCCTCGCCGAGCGATACTAGTTTCTCGAAGGATTGCCTCAATGTGAAGAGAAGCCAGTAGGAATCTAGATTTAGATGTTAGCTATTGTCTGGGGTGAGCCCGCACAGCATTGCCCTTGCACGGTGTCTACATACGTTTCCGAGCTTAGTTGGGAAATGCTTTCCATAATATTTTCCTCCAATCCGGTGTTCATCATCTCCGGGGTAGTGTCACTCCTGAGCTTCTCACGTAGATACCCAATGATACCCTCACTCTTAGGCTCTATGAAGATAAAAGCCACAGCCCCACCCAATTTCCTTTCCACCTCGCTTCGGATATGTGCTCTCCCCGTCAGAAATATACGAGTATCGAGCGAGTCTCGCACGATCTGCCTTAGTGATTCGAGGATAACCATTCGATGCTCCGGTGCACATTCGTCAAGTGCGTCAATGCATATAAATGCTCGCTTTGTGGCTGTGATCGTCTGGAACATCTTCAAAATTCCTGCTACTTGTAGTCCTCTACCTCCAATAACCTTTTTCTGGTTGCGAAAAGACCGGACTACCTCTTCCGGAATTCCATCCAATCCACTAACAAGCTGTCGTAGTAGGGAGCCCAGCATATTTACCGGTGACTGCTCACTCCGGGAAGCAAAGTCGAAGTAAAAGCATGCAACGGCAGTATCTTGCTCTACCGCCTCGTCGCATAACTTGTCTATCACTAGTGAGCTGCCATCCCAATCCGTCAGCCATACGATTATTTGACTTCCGATAATACTGAACTCTCTCTTACATAATATAACTCTTTCCCGCCCCTGGATTTCCATGACAAAATAAGATGGAATGATTGGCTTCATCCTCGCGGTCGCCGTTATGCCAGCGTCTGAATTCATGGGCGTCTAGTAGCCAGGATCCTATACTGTCCAGACGCTGGGCTCCGATGTCTCGATGCCGTACCCCTAGCTCTAGCGGTGATAGCCAGGTCAATATTTTAGACTCATCATCGGGGGTGATGTAGATAAAGGTATTTCCGATAGTGTTGAAAGAGTTTTGGTTATTACTGAATCCTTGCGACATTTTTCGATCTTCCCCGCGGTCAAAGTTGTTGAGAGTAAAGTGTTGGTTAGCTCGTGGTCTGTTTATATAATGACTTAAAATTGTGGAGAAGCGGGGTTGATGGTAAAGCTGTGCGCCTTGCTGACAACATTCCGACCACAGAAATCGTTACCCAAATCTCAAAAACTATGCTGACTCCCCCCAGCTCATAATCCATGTGTTGAACACACCATCGCTCAATGCTTTTTGCTTTATCCCATGGACTGATGAGACACGCAGATTCCGCACTTTCCGTATACGGTAGCTCTATGCTGTGGCTCAGTGGCTTTGCCTCTCGAAAAGTCATCCATTGTCGAGCTTTTATTGGTTGAAAGTTCCTTAGCCACAGCCTAGACCTACCATATACTGAAGGTGCGGAATCTGCATGTCTCATCAGTCCATGGGATACATTCCAGAGCTGTAGAAATTTGAGAAACTGATACCCGCAGCGCAGTCTGAAACCTGTTTTAATACCTACCCACGGTTCCATAGATGGCTCGAAGATTGTGCGCTATTCTCAAGCTGGGTTCAAAAGATACTCCGTCTCGCACGGTGGGGAAATTAAAATGAGGGCACTGTTTTTGGTAAAAAAAAATTACTGATGTGCAGGTTAGAGAGTTATTGAGGAACAAGAAATGTTTGCAGATTATCCTTTTGAGCGCACATACTTTGGAGCACCGGCACCACGAAGGATGCGTGTTAGCAGGGATGGTGGTAGGGACGAAATAAATATTCATGTGCTAAGGCCAGCCATAACTCCTGAATGCTGCTATGATAGAATAAATAGACACAGCACCAGCAGCCCGGCAATAGCAATAACCTGTCCAACTAGAAACTCCGATAGCAAAAATAGCCCTATTTCCATCCTCTTTCTCCTGTCGGGAGTTCAGGAGACATCACAAAGGAAGCCGCTCTCAAACATCTGACACGCAGCACCTGAGAGTGTTTGAGCATCACGAGATTAACCTCCGCACCCCCACCCAACCCACGCTGACACCATCCAGCATTAGTTTCCCTACCCCGCCACCCCGCTGGTTCCCCACAGACCTATTCTACTATCATACCAGTACCGGACACCACCCACTCATCTGCGGATCCCCATACCCCAAAACCAGATCCCACAATGGGATCCACATTCGCAACCCTCCCCTCCCGGCCACCTCCGGGAGCCTCAATTTAGTGTTCTGACCCGTGCTGTTACCCCCGGCCTTCACCAGAGCGAGGACCTGCTTCTCCTCTCCTCCCAATTCTATACCTATCTCTTCCCAAAAACTGGCAGGAAAAGCCCTGGCCCATATACGACGGCACCAAGGAGCACCAGCATCTCCACGGAGCTCTAACGTGCATACGGCGCAGGGGTGTTAGGTGCCTAGATAGCGAAGGTCCTCTTGCGCCCGGGATAGACAATCAAAACCTCAGGTGAAAGTACTTGATCGTAAGCCCCGCCCTGATAATAAACCTCGCGCGTGCGCACCATGGAATCCTCCGGTAATCGCAGATTTCCAAAGCCCTTTGCGTAGAGATTTTGTGTACATCCTCTCTGTTGAACTGCGGTGTAGGAGGAAATGCGGCACGCGGCGACACCCAGGAACATGGTAGAAGGGATCCCACTTGCAGAGAGCCAGATGGATGGACTGCGAAGGTTGGTTTTTTGGGCTCGGTGGATTCACTCCCTATCGCGATGTTGCATTAGAAGATGCCGAAGTTTGATGGATGCTAAAAACCATTATCGCACTGCAGGTCAAATGGCTAGGTGAGAGATGCGGTGTCTCAGACAAACGAGGCAACACAGGACCACAACATAACAAATAACCCACAATAAAGTGCTGTACCCTTTGTGAGTTACAGTAGTTCGTGTGATAAAACATTTACCACATGGGAATAACATCACTTGTTGGAGCGTCCTTCCATATCTGGTATGGTTGACCGCAGGGGGGTATGTCAGCCGGGGATGTCGCGGGGATGTGGCGGTGATGCGGCGGCGGCGAGTGAGGCACTGTGAACCGGGGAAATCGTGAACTGAGTCTTTTCTTGTATGATATACGGTACATAGCCGGTGTCGCCGAAGCTTAGTCATACAGTTGACTCGGTTGCCATCTGTTATGTGGCCCACTTGTCTCCTTTGCGCTCTGTTTCGTTTTGCTTCTCTTCTCAACTCTCCGCTCAACAAACTAAACCCAACGAAACTGCTCTTAACGCGACTCTCATTTTGACCTTGAATCTCTCTCTTGTTTTCACCCTCAGTAAACCTCTTTCCGCACTATCTCTATCCATCAAGCGGTCCGCAAACACTGTATTCTGCCCACCGCTTAAAGTACTCAGCCGACAACGAATCATTTCCAACAGTTTCAACATCACTTGTTAAAAATTATACTTTCGGATATGCACTCTCTACGTTCTTGAGTACGACAACGCTTCCTAGTTCATACCAGTTTCACTTCAATGTCGTCAGAGTTTAAGCTCAACTCATTTGCTTTGGATCTTTCATTTATTTCACTACTCAATCAGTTAATCATAGATGTAACTCTATACGCATCAGATTGCTTTCGCCTTCTCTTTGTTAAAGATTTCTTTTCTACTGAAGATACGTATTCCTGTTACACAACATAAATAGCCGGCCTTCCGGACCCTCAGATAGAATCAAGCCCTCTATGGTTTTTTCGTTTCCTTAAGCCTTCTGTATAGAGCTTGACTATTTCTATATTTCCAACATCTTTTCATAAGAAAGGTGAGTGATATGGCGTGCTTCAACCTAGCCACGCATCTAGGTCCTCTTCTACTACTGGGGTTGCGAAGTTCAAGCGGCAGTCGAGGCTGCTCTCCATGCCGAGGCGCCACTGCTATGGTAATTCCCGAGGTCTCCTAACAGCTCGGTTTGGGCGTCTTTGCCGATCTTTAGAGCTTGAAGAATATTTGAGGAGACAGGTTCCTACGATGTGCGCTTAGGGTTCAGGGCTTCGCCGGTGAGCCTCAACAAAACCCGGCTAACTTGGGACGGACCTAACGCAACCCAGCCAGTTGGCAGGGGTAATAATTCCCGGGAGCCTCATTTCAGGTTTGCTTATCCAAACACAGTGATCCTTGTACTGGCGCGGCCGAATTGAAGCCGGACACCTTGATGAGGTGGTGATCGCTGGGCCAATAAATTGGCGTCTCCAAATCTCCGAGCCAAATGAAGAGATTCTATATACCGTAGAAAATAGCTTGTAGCCAAACTGGCACTTGTGAGGGCTTGGGAAAATCTCCCTAAGGCTGTGATTCCCAAAGGTGTCAAATATTTCATAAGAAGGTTCGAAGGGTAATTTCTCATAATGGAATTGATAATTTCGAGGCAAGATACCAGGTTATATGGGGATGGGATGTTTGCCAGGTCACGTACCAAAACCAGTTGTGCAAAGCCGGTTCCCCCCCCCCGTAGTGTACGTGATTATTAATTGTGTTGCCCTTCCTGGGATCGCTATTGGCGAAGCGATCACTACAATGGGGTAGGGGTGTGCGGCTTCGATTTGGACTCGTGTAAACTATCCTTACAACCGTTTCAGCAAGAACAGTAGCGCAAGCCGGCTCCTACGGTAAGAGCTATGATGTGATAATTGAACCTCGCGCCAAGGCTTCCAAGATTCCCTCTCCCTTGAATTCGATGAAAAGCCACAGCTAAAACCGACCGCTTTAACCCCAAGCTTCGGGCAAAAAAAAAAAGCGCCCGGCCTAGAGCGATTTCAATTATCATAGTTCTTATGGTATAATACAAGTAGAGTATGATATTCCAATTTAAAGCCTTACCCTCCATCCCTTCATGCCTTCTGCCCCTAGATCTGGACAGTGCAAATTTTTTGTATTTTGTAAAATCCTGTGAGTTTATTTCGTATTTAACTACAGGAAAACTCCGGCATGCACCCTAAGGTATGGCCTAGAAAAACCATTAATATAACAAAAAAAACTCCATCACCGTCTTCTTGACAAATAAAAGTGTAGAACCAAAGTCTACGCAATAACTACAACATAAATCATAGTCATCAAGTGGTCATTTCCTCCTCTTCTCCTTCTGGGCTCTCATCCTGAGCAACCTTGGGGTGGGAGGGGCATTGTGTTGTGTGGGCGTCGTGTGGGCCTTGGCAATTTACACACCTAAGTATGGTGTGGCTGCAGGGTCGGCCTCGTATACGACAAGTAGCAGTGGGACAGGTGTGGTTTCCTGTGGGATGTGGGGAGGCACACCATCGGCATGAGACCGGGTTGGCGCATCGGTTACTGTGGTGTCCATAGCCCTGGCATTTGGAACACTGGGTGTGGGAGTTGAAGCGCAAACGGCGCTCGGTCCTATAGGTTGATGAGAAAGCGGCAAGGCGTTTTCCAACGTAGTCAGATGCCCTGGGGCCCGTTATGCTGATCACGACTGTAGAGGCAGTTTTACCAGCCCTAGCGTCGTCGGTGGTGAGCCATCTGGGTTGGCTAGTGAGGGACAATCCAGAGTTGAAGGTGGTAAGCTCATTGGCTATCTCAGCCAAAGATTTCGAGGTTGGGATTTCGTGTACCAAAATGTGTGATACGGGGGTGTCCAGGTGAACGCTAACCGTTCCTGGTATTAGGTGTAGGAATGTTCCCACCTTGCTGTTAAGTGAGGTGGCTTTGACTGATTCCATGGTGGTAAGGGTGACTGTATTCCCTCGGAGGGAGACGGTCTGTACGTAGGTCGCGGCTAGTGCCAAGTTGATATCATCTCTTAGGTCTAGGGCGGTTGTGGGGAGTGGTCCACCCTCGCGTTTAACGATAAGGCGGCGTTCTCTGGCGGTGAGACCCTTCTATCTGGACAGTGCAAATCCTCACAGGTACTTGTACGAGTAGTAAGCTGGGAGCGGGCACAACCGCACTGGTACCGTCTTGGCAGCTGTGGCGGCTGAATGTTGTTCTGTTACGCTAACACGTGATTGGCACATCCATGCCTAGCCCGTCGCACAAGTAGCCTCTCCCCTTTTGCGACACCTCCGTAGGGACGCTTTCAACCCCTTTTTTAAGACCTTTGCCTCTGTTTCTGGGGATAGCGGAGGACAAGAGTTTTACCCTGCATCACACGGCACTGCATCTCTCAGATTTCACAATAAAAGAGACACTAATCTAGTCAGGAAGAAATGGCGAGAGCTCTCCAGAGCATCAACAACCCTTGCAACCGTAATAACATTCCCAACTACAACTCCAGCAGCAAAAGTGGCACCACCTCCACCCTCCCTGTTCTGCGATGAGTTTGCAAGGCACCGTGATTTAAGACGCTACTGAACATCTACCCGCAGCGCCTGCGATGGATTCGGCAGCCCAACATCCACCTCCGTGCCCTCACTCTATCCACATCGAGACCTTCTGGCATCCATCTCCCTACCCTGTTAGCCCACTACCCCGCTGCTAACCTAGTCTATCACCCCTACCGGATACCGCTGGCCCTTTCCTAACTAGATCCAATCCTCTCCGTCACGCAGAACGAGACTCCACTACTAGCGCCCACCATTACAACATCCCCGCTCGTTTCCTGGACCTCCAATCCCACGCTCTCCCGCCTACCAAACACCAGCCCTTCCTCCCCCCTCCCGGTCCTATTTCTGGCCATTCTGGAAAACTGGTGGGAAACGACCCGCACAAGATAATAGCGAGAAGAACTGCCCATATCGGCACGGTTCCGACCTTTGCACGAGACGTCATCCTGGCGGAGGTTAAGTCGCCTACAGCGAGCACAAGGGAACCGTAGGCGCCTGGCTAGCTAATGTGCTCCCGCGCCCCGGGATTGGCATGGAAAACTTCCGGTGAAAGAACATGATGGATAGCTTCATTCGCATGACCAAGCTTGCACGCACGCACCATAAGACCCTCCGTAAGCCGTAGATCACGAAGAGCATTTGGGAAGAGATTACAGATAGAGCTGGCTTAGCTAATCACAGTGGGGGGGGGGGGCCAATGAAAGCCGGCATGCTCCGGAACCTGTAGAAGGGATTTCACTCATAGGGGTCTAGATGAATGGATTGCGGAGGTTAGAACTTTTGGGCCTGGTGGATTTTCCCGCGCTAGCAATATTCCCTGGAGGGGTGTCGTGGTTCGAGTGTTGGTGGAGTAGCTATCTCAAGGAGGATTGGATCGCTACATGAGTGGGGTTATTGGCGGCAATGCTAATGCTTGCACTCGACATTTCCCAAAGCCTGCAGGATCGGAAATAGAAAGGCGATCCACTCATGATAAGTTCATGGCTTCGCAGCGCTGGCTTTTGTGAGTACCACCTCCACAGCTCCAAGACGATCTGCTACATCCCCGCAACTATCGAAGTAAGGCATATCCTTCCAACACCTAACCTCCAGTTCCTCACGCCCTGTAATTCCCACGTTGCTTGACGTTCCCAAAAGCCTCCGGAACACGAGTGTCAATAGCACTAGTTCTAGTGGTTCAAGTACGGCAGATCGTTGACAATCGATTATAATGGATTTACCTTCCTTTATTCTCATGGGAGTATATGGAGGAGTAATGGCATGTGGGGGGGATACCGAGATGAGTGTGGTGATCCGTGAAAGGATCAGGGCGTGTTATTCATATTTCACCAAACACCTGTCTTTGCGATTATTAGTTTTAGATAGAGTGCAAATGAACGAAAAGTTGCACAAAGTGCGATTTGTAGAAGTTACATCTCATCTCCCTCCTACAGTGTGCCCAAGTTCCGTGTAAATTATATTACTCTATCGTCTGCAGGCACCTAACTCATAATTCCCACATTGACATTAGGGAGGTGCTGATCGATAGATTGAGAAATGGAGATCCTTTGACGTATAATGTGATTGCCACTACGAGTGTTGTGCCTATAGGACCCTTTTTTTCTCCATTGAATCCCCGGATGGAGCTAAATACGATCAGGGCCCTTTTATACAAATTCGCTTGGTCCTTTCACTTTCCCTTTTTCCTATCTTAACTTATACATGCATGCATGATACCGTGTTTTCTTCTAAATAGGTAAAATATACTGAATTTATTCACAAATACCAAATACCCGTGGTTCTGTAACTACCAGACATCACTACGATGAAAACCGAAGACGGAAATGTGTGGTATGGACATGCAGTAGAAATTTAGGAACTGTAAACCGATAGTTTGCATTAGGATATAGTGTCTAGTAGCTCTCTCTATTATCACAATATGGCACGGCAGCCACACCACGGAAGCCCTCCCAGGCAGCTGCCCTGGAAGAACCGCTGCAAGAGACAGGTGTGCAGCCATTTCAACACTCCTCCCCCCGTCAAATATTTCCCCACTTCGCCAACTGCCAAGGTCTGTGTCCAAAACCAGTGGATTACTCCTATATTCTAGTTTTCCGACTCTCCTGGAAAATGGGCCCCTCAACCAGCCCCTCATATATCACCTCTATACCGAATAAATATCGGTGGCTGCCACTTTTTTTCTAACTAAAATTTCTGGCAGCTTGCAATAGGATATTTAGGAGGCTGGCGTATTTGGGACGCTGGTGTGTGGTTGCGGTTCTTTGGGTGTCTGCTACGGGCTAATTTAATAATTCCGACTGACCGCGGCCTCGTTAAGAGAAGGTGGAGAGTTAATCCGCTTTTTTATGCTAGCCATCGGGAACGCCTACATTAAAACTTCTGTTATCGGAATGGAAAATCTATATGCAGCTTATCTATCTGTTGATCTATCTGTCTATACAGAGCTAGGGGGAAAACATGGAAATAAATATCGGGGAAGGGGGAATAGAAAACAGGGACATTTCTTTTAAAACGGAACTTGTTCCGGCGGGAAATGATTGTCATGATAAATAGAGGATAGTGAGAAAGGAAACTATCCCCCGATTTCTGCATTGACAACATAATAAACTGGGACTTCTGTGCGTTCACTTATAATAAACATTAACAGATATCGATAAGCTTCGGAGGGGGATAATTTTAGATAAAAATTTGATTTCGATCAATGGGAGCCGGAGAGAACTCCAAGGTCGCATTTTCAGTCAAAGGTAGAGGACACAAGGGGCAAATTGGAGGACGGCAATGGCGGCATCAGCGCAGGGAAGGCGCCCGGAGGTCGAGAAGGAAGAGGGCTAGAAAAGCAGGAATGCCGTCCGGTTTGAGCGTAATCAATTGGGTGCTCCGGGTTTAACTTGGTGTCGATTGTTTCACTGCGGGTTGGGTGGTTGAGTAAGTGCGCTTTCCATAGATATCCGGGCTTGCAAAAGCTTGACCACTTCTTTATGGCCATTCACAGCGGCATACACGAGTGGTGTTCGACCATTCTCATCCGGACGATTGGGATTGACATCTTCTCGTCGTAGTAATAGGTCGACTGTTGGAATATGTGTCCCCTTGTACTTCATTACCTTGCACGCTATCCTCTTTTTTGAGTTGTCTGGTCGTCATTGAGAAAAAGCACTACTGTACTTACTGGGTTGAGTAAGTCATGCGGTCAGAGAG
>Ga0307509_10002274_pt1 | contig 31387 bp, 36 predicted proteins | sample 10_EM_MG_FD_202245 | JGI IMG/M metagenome (GOLD analysis project Ga0307509, IMG submission 202245) | Populus trichocarpa ectomycorrhiza microbial communities from riparian zone in the Pacific Northwest, United States - 10_EM | ecosystem: Host-associated > Plants > Roots > Unclassified | place...
GTGAGCCATCACGATGCCGTCGCGACGAACATGTGAGCTATTTGGAAGGCATTGGGAGCCTATAGCCAGACATGGCAATTGATGCAGAGGGGGTTCAAATATCGCTGTGTAGCATCCGGAAGACTAGGCATCCGGATAGTCTTCCAGACGCTAGAGTGGAGTTGGATTCCGCCATGACGAGTGAGGCACAGGAAGGAGGTCGTCGGGATGCGGCAGAGCTTAGGGTCTGAGGGCATCTGGACAGATGCGCGTGGTGGTGGACGTCGAAGACGGAGGGGTAGATGGGGAATGGTGTCTGGACGTGAGGTCCGGCCGACGTCGCGTCCAGAGTAACGGTTAACATTCTGAGTGTCCTGAGGGTCTGATGCACTGGACGCTCAGGAGGCATATAATAATTTTTGCTGATGTACCTTTAGTCTTCCGGAACCATATCTTTCTAGAGATTCAGTTCGTCAGAACAAAGTGCGAATATTGTTTGACCCTGAATCTTGCCCAGCTTGACTGTGAGAATCTCCCGACTGCTATTTCTTCTGAGGGTGTTCCCACACGACCAGTAGTCAGTCTTTGATCTCTTCGTCCTGATAGACTATAATGGAATATGCAGTCTAAATACCCACATACCAATAGTATCATGAATCTGGAGTGATCAAGTCCGATATTCATCTATCAATGCATAATGCGTATGCATTAGTAAGAGTATTGGACTGATTCTCTAATCATGGTTCCAATCAGTTAGCCATATCTTGAAACGTGAACTGTTTGTGGTTCCTGAGTAGTCTCCCAGATGCCTCGGGGAAGTCCCTACTCAGGAAGCTTGGGTTCGGATATATGCTCTCCCCCATGGTGGCATATACCTCGCGCATAATTATGCAAGCTATTCCCGCTAGGGTAATACCCCCGTTGGACCTGTGCTATCAAGGAAGACCAGTGGCGACTTCCAGTCATAACTGATAGCTTCCTATATTATAAGAGATGCACACCCACTATGGAAATTGTGTTGCATGCAATGGTTGTGATAGCGCTCGGTTGGAAGTTGAGTAACCCAGATACTCACTCTTTGAGATAGATCAAAAACACACTTATTGGAAAACATACGCTTTCGCTACCAGTCAATTAGTTTAGATATATGTTCATATGCATAAGCTTTACAGTTCTGTGGATTCTTCTGACTGATAAAAGGCTTTTTACAAGCCTTATAGCAGGAGTAACCCTTTTTCTGCAAAGCTCGCTTAATCATGGTTGCAGAGGCACTTAACCCCACTTCTTGCTCCAACTTTTGCACGCAGAGTGGTCACCTGTCCCAACCAGTTCAGGAACTTCAGATTAGACTTTGGATGTCGGAGTCCGAGTATGAAAAGCATTTAGGGCGCCTAGGATGCTGGTGTTGCCAGTGAGGCTGCTTTGTCCAAGTCTGATTCCAATCGCAAATAGTCTGTTGTGGAACTCCAGTCTGTTGTGAAATTTGGGACTAAGATAATCCAGTGTCCAGTAAAGTGAGGACTCTAGTTCGCGTCGGGGTATGGCATTTACTTTAAGGATCATTTCGTGGTGGAGTAAGGGTTATATTTGCATAATGACAAGTGATTTTGTTGCGGTTGCGATGTTAGATTTCTACCGGTGATTTTTGTTGCCAGCCTCGTACATGGGAGCAGCGTTAAATCAAACAAATTTAATATCATAAATCTTTTTAAGTGATACCTATTACTGATATTTTTATTTTTGAAAGAAACCCCTTTAATCTGCATTCGAGTAGGGGAATTTAGAGGGTTGAATAGTTTCCTCTAAATAGAGCCTTCAGGAAAAAGATTGGATGTTCGGCTACATTGCTTCTGTTTGCTGGAAATGTGTGAGAACGGTCAGAAATGGAAAGGACCATTGGGGGTCCATTTCATGCGTAGTTTGTTATTGGTGAAAATGATAATGGTTCCCTTCTGATACCCACAAAATCGTTGGAACAGACACCCGATCGTATATAAGATGGGTTGTACCCGAGTCCAGTAGTTCAACTTAAGATTGAGTGTGGGATCTTTAATCACCGATGTGGGCTAGGGTCATATCCTGGCGTAGTTTGGCAATAATGGTTGGATTTTCTTGCACTGTCACTTGCCCACATTGTATTTAAAGTACGGGTGTAAAAGTACATCAACAAAAAAACCTTTTTCTCCCAACTGACAGAGCCCGCTTGCGGACGAATAGAGTCTGCTCTTTGTGTCCGCTCCTCCCGGATCTCCCGTGCCTTCTTTGCCTTTCATTTCTTGCATCTGGTGCACCCGGACACCCCACTTTCCCTCCATAGCGTCCAACGCGCTTGTTGCGGCCCCACCCCCTCCTCGTGCCTCCCCCTTGTATCGGCTCCCTTATCCTCTTGTCTACTGGCCTCCTGCCTACTCCTTGCCGTTGCGCGCGTCCGGCGACCATCTCTGCTACCCTCCCACCACTGGCGACCTAGATCTGACTGCTTCCATCCGCTTCCGTCCGCTGCCATCCTACGTGGCTTTTGTCTTAGTCTGCACCCTACTGTCACTTCCATAATTCCCTTACTGTTCACAAGACGCCAGGCGTGGCCGCCATGCAGACCCCCTACTTTGGTTGGCGTCCCTTCCCGCAGCAGAGCATAGTTTTGCATTAATCATCCGCAGAACTCAGGTGGCCCAGTTGAAGCCGGACACTTTCTATAGAAATCTCTGCCTTAAGTCGCCGGCTTCAACTTGGCCGGCTATTCAATTCAATTTATTTAAAATAATAAACGCCCACGGATGGTGTAGTACTCCCTCGGCCGAGTTGAAGCCGGACACTAAATATGAGCACTGCCACCTTAAGTGTACGGCTTCAACTTGGCTGTATATTCATGCAGAACAATTCAACCTATTTAAAACATTCCCTTAAATGCTCACAGATCGTGTAGTACTCTCCCGGCCAAGTTGAAGCCGGACACTCAATACGCACACTGCCACCTTAAGTGTCCAGTTTCAACTCAGCCCAATAAATACCGTACATAATTGGATAGAATAATTTAATATATTTCATTAAACGTCCTCAGATCAATCCTGTGATTCACACTCCATTGCTTCTCCCTGCTAGGAATTACCTGCGCCTGTCCAATCACTACCTCTATACTGACTATTGGCATGTCTCGACCACTGATCCGGTTGCCGACTCGAATATGTCCGCTCAGAATGAGATTTCTGCCACCATTGATCGGATCAAGTATGCGAACTAATGCCTGGCGATGGACAGCTGCGGCCTCACTTAGAATATTTTTTATCTTGAAAAGTGCTAGCAACCAAGCCACCACCCATCCCCGTAAATCTCCATAGTTCGCTTCCCTACCAGTCTGGACCCACACCTAATCGTTTCTAGAGCCACCGTGGTGGAATGCCTTTGTTCCAGTGCAGCAGGCCCGGTGGATCTGGAACCTGTCAGTTTCCTGAAAGTCGGGCACTGGGATTTCAAGCTGAGCAAATCCTTGTACACGAAGTAACCCGAGTTCTGCGGGGTCCGCAGGCAACGGCCAGTCATCAGCAGCAGTCTGCCTGATAAATCGCAGTATCTCCTCCATTATGTTGGAATAATGGATATCGAGGGCTGTGCATAATTCGGTCAGCGTGCTGGTGTTCTTCATAGGGCCTTTAGGCACCCGGCGAGGAGTCCTGCGACTTGGAACAGTCGGCATTTCCATCCCACTCTCTTCTACCACAATCACACCTTCAACTTTCGAAAGTGCTTCTATTGTCTGCAACCTTATTCATAGGGTGTGCTGGCGGCAATAGTGCGACAAGATCTGTCGGGCGGCTTCATTCTGGTTTGACCTGCGGTTGCCATCTTTACTCTGATCCTTATGTGCTAGTGCACTGATCTCGGTTGCATCAGCAAAAAAAGCGTGTGCTCCAGACGGATAGGCATTGCGTCGGGACGCAGGAACTCCGTCTAGAGCATCCTCTCCGCCCAGCCCGCCCTCAGATGGCCCCAGCACAATCGTTGCATCCCAGTCTGTTGGGTGCAATACAACCCGAATCCTGTCCGCCCAGTGCACCTGGATGGTCCATTTCACACCCTAATCACGAGAAGAAACGCGACGTAAGTGACCCATAGGGCTCTGCATTGGGGAACTCTCCGTGCCCCTGATGGCCTCTACATACAACGGACTACTTTATCACCAGGTACAGGCTGTTCAGACGAAAAAGGATCTAAACATAGGATGACTAAGCATCTATTGTCCCGGTAACGACCCAAAACATACCCATTATTTGATCACTGCTAACAACTCTCGCAAAAGGTTTCTAAGTTCTTCCCACTTTGTATCAGGCTTCATGATCGAATCAGTGGAACAATTGAATATTATCAACCTTCGGAGAGGGGAATGCTCTTCCATCCAGGTTGACACTATTCATTACTCCTAAGGGAGCGGATTTCAATAAGGCCCTTGCTGACTCTAGCCGATGGCAAGGAGGCCCTGCCAGGCTCTAGCGGACAACGGCCAGTGCCCGGTGAGGTATCTGGCTTTTTCTTCCTGCTGACCTCTCTAGCCATGCGGACGCTGTGAGACTTATACGATTCGATTCCCCTCTGCGAGCGGACTCCAATGAGACCCTTCCCGACTCTGGCGGATATCTGCCCCCGGAGATATCAGCCCTTTTGATCCTGCTGACCTATACAGCCATGAGGACGCTTCGAGACCTATATCATTCGATCCCCCTCGGCCAGGGGACTCCAATGAGACCCTTCCCAACTCTGGCGGACATCTGCCCGCTGCTGTATCTGCCTTTTTCATCATGCTGACCTCTATAGCCATGCGGACGCTGCGAGACCTATACCATTCGATTCCGGTTCGCGAGCGGACTCCAATGAGACCCTTCCCGACTCTGGCGGACATCTGCCCCCTGAGATATCTGCCTTTTTCATCCCCCTGACCTTTATAGCAATATGGACGCTTCGAAGCCTATACCACTCGATCCCCCTCGACCAGCGGATTCCAACGCACCCTGTCCCGACGCTGTCCGACCGCTGGTTCAAATGTAATTGAGTTCCCGGGGCAAGTACTTTCAAATTGGCGGGTACTGGGTGCTATAGGCATGCGGACACTTAGAGACCTATACCATTCGATTCCCCTCGGCGAGCGGACTCCACTGAGACCCTTCCCGACTCTGGTGGACATCTGCCCCCGGAGATATCAGCCCTTTTGATCAGGCTGACCTCTACAGCCATGCGGACGCTTCGAAACCCATACCTGTCGATTCCCCTTGACCAGCGGATTCCAACCCACCCTGTCCCGACACTGTCCGACCGCTGGTGGAAACATTATCCAAACCTTTGTACTTGAGTTCCCTGGGCAAGTACTTTCAAATTGGCGGGTACTGGGTGCTATAGGCATGCGGACACTTAGCGACCTATACCATTCGATTCCCCTCGGCGAGCGGACTCCAATGAGACCCTTCTCAACTCTGGCAGACATCTGCCCCCGGCGATATCAGCCTTTTTCATCCTGCTGACCTCTACAGCCATGCGGACGCTTCGAAGCCTATACTAGCCGATTTCCCCTTGACCAGCGGATTTCAACGCACCCTGTCCCGACGCTGTCCGACCGCTGGTTGAAATGTTATCCAAACCTTTGGACTCAAGTTCCCCGGGCAAGTACGTTCAAATTGGCGGCTTCTGGGTGCTATAGGCATGCGGACACTTGGAGACCTATACCATTCGATTCCCTTCGGTGAGCGCACTCCAATGAGACCCTTCCCAACTCTGCAGGACATCTGCCCCCAGAGGTGTCTGCCTTTTTCATCCTGCTGACCTCTATAGCTATGTGGACACTGTAAAACCTATACCATTCGATTCCCCTCGTCCGGCGGATTCCAACGCAGCCTGTCCCGATGATGTCCGACCACTGGCTGAACGGCTATGCATATCATTGTACTTGAGTTCCCCGGGCAAGTACTTTCAAATTGTTGGCTACTGGGTGCTACAGGCATGCGGACACTTTGAGGCCTATACCATTCGATTCCCCTCGGCCAGCGGACCTCAATGAGACCCTTCCCGACTCTGGCGGACATCTGCCCGCTGAGGTATCTGCCCTTTTCATCATGCTGACCTCTATAGCCATGCGGACGCTTTGAAACCTATACCATGCGATTCCCCTCGACCGGTGGATTCCAACGCACCCTGTCCTGATGCTGTCCGACCACTGGCTCAATGGCTATGCATACATTTGTACTGGCGTTCCCTGGGCAAGTACTTTCAAATTGTTGGCTACTGAGTGCTACAGGCATGCGGACGCTTCGGGACCTATACCATTCGATTACCCTTGGCCAGCCGACTCCAATGAGACCCTTCCCGACTCTGGTGGACATCTGCCCGCTGCGGTATCTGCCTTTTTCATCATGCTGACCTCTATTGTCATGCGGACGCTTCGAGTCCTATACCATTCCATTCCCCTTGGCGAGCGGACTCCAATGAGACCCTTCCCGACTCTGGCGGACATCTGCCCGCTGAGGTATCTGCCTTTTTCACACTCCTGACCACTGTAGCTATGTGGACACTTCGAGAGCTATACCATTCAATTCCCCTCGCCGAGCGGAATCCAACTCACTCTGTCCAGACACTGTCCGACCGCTTGTTTACGGGTTATCAATACTTTTGTACTTTGGTTCTCCGGGCTAGTACTTAAAATTGTTACCTACCGCGTGCTACTGTTTTCTAGACTATCTTTAATAAATATTTTCCTATTTTAGTATCTAAATGACTCAAATAAGTAAACTTGAGTAATACTGGCTGCATCTTTCCGGACAATTCGGATATTCTCCACAGTTTTCACTAACTCATTCAAAGTCCTCGAAGGTAGAGTTGTTGCCTAAGGAGGTATCCGATGATAGTCAGTTACACCTGAGCACTTCTACTATTCTAGTATCTTATCCGGTTGTGTCCGGAGAACCTTTTTGCGTCTGGAGAACCTTTCTGCGTCTGGTACCTTCTGAGTCCTTGGTTGCGTCTGGTGCGTTCGGGCGGCCCACCACCACCCAATAAAAGACCGAACACCCAGAACGGGAGTTTACGTTCACTGCGCTTGGACCGCCGGATGCACAGGGAGTACGTGGTGCGTCAGGGTGTAACGTTTTTTTTTGCTGATGTGAATACATCGATATGGATCCAAAACGCCGTACGTCGGAGGCAATGTGAGTCAGGTAGTGCATCTTGATGAAGTTGAATTGGTTCTCACGCCGTATGAAATCTGCCCGCCGATCAGACCTTTCAACCCTCTCTTGATCAGCCAGCCAACGGCCATTAGCGACAGTTCTATGGCAGACTTCATTAGCACGCTGATCTACCATTAGTTCCCTTAGCTCCTGATCCTGGCGATTTGCTTGAGCCCGGGTAGCCTTCGAGGTATGATACTCAAGAAAAATGACCTTTGTCCGGTGGAATATCTGCAGTTAGCTTTCCATGTAGGAAAGTGTGTCTTGTGTATGACTGCGATATTGAGCCATGAGACTGAAGTCCACCTGTGGGCTAACACACTTCAAAGCACTCTTGAAATCCTGATACTGAGAACTGTGCGGATTTCGCAATGCGGACGCCAATACGGCTGAAATACAACCGACCACATTGCGCATCTCATTTCCTTGCCATTGTGTGACTTAGCGATAGGTCTTTTTCGGTACCCTGAATCTGGGGTAAGGAGGAATTTCTTTCCAAGCATCGTCGAACGCCTGCTACCATTTATGCTTTTTCAGGAATCGTTCCACCCATTCCATCATATGTTTGAATAAGCCAAGGTAGATGTTGTGCCAGAGGTCCGGCTTGTGTAGGTCCGCAGGGCTTACTCGGTCTAGTCCGGTGAATACCTTGTTTCCTATTTTCACCACCAACCGCTGAAAGTATTTTGCAATGCCGGCCGCTTCTGCCAGCTCATTCCTCAAGGCTTTCTCTCTATATAGCATGTAGTTGCGGGTCTCATACATCCGCCGCGGATCCCCACTGAGCTCCTTGAATGGAACCCCACACTTTGGGCATGACTTGCTGCCTATTCCTTGCAAGGCTGCATGCTCAGCATGATCCGCGATCTAGGCCGACAAATTGGGAAAACAAAGGCGTGTTTTGCCGTCTGCACAATCCATTACCATTCCTTCTCGGGGAACCTGCTGTAATGGTGCCAGGACAAGATCGAAGACAGCCCGCAGCACATCCGCGTTGGTCTGCCGCTGGGCTTCGTTGGCCCGAGCTGATTCGCCAGTGAACTTTGGCGGTACTGGAAGCAATGCCAGAAGCAGGATTGGCATCTTGCCAGGCCTGCTTCTTGTCCTTGAAAGGATATTGCTGATCGTCATGTATACTGGCCAGGCTTTCTTATCTCCGGAGAAATTGGTAAGGTGCGCCTGGTCAGACAATCCGATAATGGGCACCACTGTGGACTAGGCGGGCAAAGCTTTCTACCAATGAACAGAATGGGCAGTTAGCACTTGAAACACCACTCCAAGAACTTGTCAGGACCTATCTCATACCTGCATATCCCACCACCAGTCCGCCGTATGCATCTGTGAATATAATCGCTCCCCACTTGAATCATATTTGTGAATAGGGGCGTAAACCATATCTGAGCTATACGTGACCTGACGGATCAGGTAGCGGACACAGTTAATATTTCGATAATAGAAAGTTGTTGCATGTCGACCATCATCAATACTGGCTTCCGCCCATACCAAGTATTCACGAAATGGGTCAAGTATGTCATAGTGTTGTTGCAACGTATAGGCGGACCGGAATGATCTGCTATCAGTACCGCCTAAACCTTCCGCAAACTACGCGTCGATCTGCGACTTGGCTACCTTGCTCCGGCCAAACTAGCTCACCAAATTAAAGTCGTTTTCAGATGGGAAAGGGCTCCAAGGGTCATCGGTCATGGCCTTGTTGAGCTCTGTATAGCCAGCAACTTCGCCAAGTGGTCTGCCGGTACCGGGAATAGTTGCTTGACCCAAAGGGCGCACGCGGACCGCTGGGTGGGAAACGTCTTCCGTGTCTGAATCGTTCTGCATATCATCTATCTCACCACTGGCTGTATGGAACTCTGGGATCTCGAGCCAGCAATCAGATTCTTAGTCTGAGTTGGTCAGGTTTTCAAGTTCATCATGAAGCAAAGTGCCATTGAAGCCGCGTCCGCAATGGCACTGAGGGAAAGACCGATATCAAGATGCATGGTCTGAAGGTGTTTTCGTATGCAGTGGCTTGTGGATAACGTCGCTTGCAATAAGGACACTTTGTTGTCTTTGAGGTCATCGTGTGTGGTGTTTCTCTTTCAAGTAGTCTGGCGGATGCGTAAGCGGATGGGCTCAGCGGCTGCAGCGGACTCAGTCTTTCAAAGTGAAGGGTAGGTTTCTTTCAAGGGGTAAATCGGGAATATTTCAAGTTTGTTTAGTCGGGTGACGAACAGGTCCAGACATTCAAGCTGCCAACTGTTATTCAGGGTTTAACTTATGAAACCTGTTCTTGGTTGAGAGTATGGGAGGGCCTTGGCTCAGGGGTCACGGCTCCCATGTGGCTCCGTTGCGGCTTAAAACCTTATGTGAAACCTCTGGTGATTGTAGGTGGGTCACGTGACTTTTCAAGATATTCAAGTTTGTACAGGGTACAATCCTGCCAACCCCAATAAAACTGTCCTCATGCGGCCTATATACACTCTCTCTTCCCCCCCTTCCATCTTCTCTCTATAATCCTTTCCCCAATCACAATCACGTCCTCGATCCTCCAGCCCATCCTAACAGGACCCACAAACCTTAGCACAACCTGCCACTCCTCTGCAGTATCACCAGTGTATCGTGAGCTCATTTCAGATTACCTATCTGCATTTCCCTAGCCAATAACCTTTTCACAGCCATTACCATCCGCAGAACTCCCTTTACCGTCCGCCAGGCCCACTCTATTATTTTTGGATCTTCCATAATCCTGCATCCTCAAAAGTACCAGCATCTACTAGCGGCCATCCTCCATCCGCTGAGGGACCATTTAAACCCCCCCAAAAAGCAGCCTCTTTCTGATCCATCAACCACCCCCTACTCCAATCACTATTACAATGGCAGCCTCAAAGGTTGGTCTCACTTTCGAAAAATCGGCGTCCTTTAAAAAGGAAGGCCATGTTACCTGGTGTAAGCACGTTTGCAGCTTCCCCAACCCACGAACATATAGTCCTGAGTATAAAGCCTGGCGAAATGCTATGAAATGTAAGATAGAACAAGGGAGGATCCCAGGGTGGAAGCAGAGTACTGCCGGATAATCGGCGGCCATTCAGGCACATGCTCTTACCCTCCGGCCTGTTACCCAGAGGTCGGGACTCTGGCAGGCTAATAACCCCCGTGGCGAACGTTTTACCGAATGCCTCGAGCCTTTGCTAAATGACATAGCAAAAGAACATCAGGGTATCTTAAGAGACATGTTGAGAGCACCCGTTGCCGCTGTTCCGGTTGCAGACCCCACCCCCGCAAGAAATGATCGTATGTTATCCCCAAGCGTACGCAATAAAGATGTACCAGATATGCTAATACAGCTCCTGCAGGTCTCACCGGTCTGCGGGCTGTCTGTCTCTTGATACATAAGCCATCCGTAGTCCGCCCAAGTAGCCCACTGCCTGTCGGGATGGACAAGATCCAGTGGCAAAGTCGTGGACATGTTTACTGGATGAGGCTAACTGAGTCCACCTTTCTGAACCTGCTAGTGGGCATAGACAAAACCATGGCACCGGGTGGCAGATTTCGTATGCTTATTGGTGAGCCAAGACAGGGTACACGTCTGCTGCAGGACGATCCAGAGGAGCCGCTACCGCTTGCTGAAATGATCCGAATTACAAATACCCGACTTGTCCGCATATGGTGGTCTTTGAATCCGCCAAGAGAACCAATGAACCTACTCTTCTATTGCCATCGAAGGAATGATACAGAGGATAGCACTTCTCCTCCCGGTGAGATCAGGTTTGCTCTATGTGATAACCGGGGCCCCTCTCCGGACGCCTCGGATGATGGGTCCGCCGGTAGAGATCATGGACACAGCTCAGATGGCTACCAGCCAGAGTCATCCACTACGGCCGCAAAGCGAACCACCTCAACAAGGACCACCAGGAGCGGTAATACCACAAAAAGGACTGGGCGAACACACCGCATCAATTGGGCGGATGTTTACGAATCAGAGGCAGAGTCTTCTGGTACCCAAGCTGCTGTCCCTCGTGCTAACTTGGGCACTCGTGTTTTGAGGTCTAGTAGACAAGGAGAACGGGAGACTGACCTAAAGAAAGCATCCCAGACGCCAGCCAATAAGAGTGGTAAACGCAACCTCATGGTCATGCAAGAGGCCGATGAGCCATACGGTTCGGATGGAGGTCCGGAACCCCAGAAGCAGGTGGCCCACCAGGCGGGGGCAATCGATGCCGGAATTGAGGTTGACCCGGACACAGGGGATGGGGAGCATAACCTGAGTTGGCAACAAGCTGACAGGACTAGTCTAACAAATAGTCCGGCTCCGTTTACTCCCCATCCGGGTCACCACCATGCATGTGCAGCCACTGAGCAGGGAGAGGCGAGAAGGTCAGCCGCGAATCCTTTGATGCTGGCCTCAGGGGCCGAGCAGCCTGTCAACACATTGGCGACACAAGTCGATACGTCCGGCAGACGCCATTACCCCTCCGAGGATCCGTATATTGGTGATGTGGGTACAGATATTCCGCTAGCTGAAGCAGTTGGACGAGAATTCAGCCCACCCGCTGACTCCCCAACCGACTCGAGTGCATACTCTACACCTTGTAGGTTCCAGTTACGCCTACCAGTTTTTTCATCCATGCTGTTGGCAAGGTCTGCCACAGTTCCGGCAGAAACGGGAGTTGGGAGTCCGCTCAAGTCCACTTCTGTCATGGCTCGCGAGCTCTGCGAACAAAGCCCACCTGCCTCGACCAATATGGCTAATGTCTAGCTAGCCGAGGGTGCCGGTCCATTTCAAGCAATTTACAAGTACTAGGCCACGATGGACACTTCGACTGTACCTTTTGGTGTTTTTATTTTTGTTTCGAGAGTTCATGTTATTCTCGCTGTTTCCGGACGGTCTCTGTTTTAGATTAGCCCGCTACGTCTGGGCTGCTTGCCCTGATCAGTATACTTAATTTAGACCTGCGACTGTCTGCAGATCCTGCGGGTGTTTCCTTTGGGTGTTTTTCATTTGGAGTTTAACTTTTAGTGTTTTGCGAGTTATTCTTGTATTTTTTCCCACACATCTCTTGTTTGGATCGGCCCGGCTGTTGCTGTTCCGGGTTGCCCAAACCCAATGTTGTCTACGGACACTTTGTTGCTCTACAGGTCCCTCTTGGAGTTTTGCATACCATTCTTGTTTGCCACGAGCTGTTCTGCGTTTACCAGGTCGGCTCGTTGGACCTGCTCTTGGAATCTTCGCTGATCATTCTTGCGCTTTTCCAGCTCTTTTTCATTTGGTGTATGTTTTCTCTGCTGGCTTTAGCGGTTTGCTCTTTCGACTTGTGCGGATCATTCTTATTCTTCTCTAGCAGTTTTTGGTTCGGGGTTGCCCCTTTTATTACTATTCCTATCCTAGCTTTTCATCTTATATCCCATCTGTTGAGCCTTAGTGGCAGCTTTCACTTTCTGCCATTAGCGTCCTGGCCCGAGCCCTAGCCTTACCCACATTTGCTTCTGTCCGCTTGGCAGACCTTCTCAAACTAGATTAGTCCATACAATCTGATAAACCTTTTTTCATCTGGTTCAGGAACCCGAAGTACCTAACACTCGTATTGCTCGAGGGAAATCGTAGCGCGGACAAGTCTTCGGGTACAAATTCCTATTACAGGTATCAAGCTGCAATTTGGACACGCGGTGGGTGCTGACGCCAGCGGACATGAAAGTGAGTGATGAACTGTGCATGTCCTTAGTTCTTAAGGAAGCTGGGCTGACCATTTCGATCTTCCAAGTTCACACCCTATATCGTGCCCTTAGCTACCTACCAATAGAGGCTTCCTAACACCACGTGCACCTCAACGTCATACACTGCAATTCTCTTCTATCAATATTTACCTGGATACTATGTCACAACAACAGCGGCGGCTTATGGTAGACCGAGCGCGGTCATCGCGGCAGGAAAGGCAAAGGCAAAGGGAGGTCCTTCACGGACGTTTCCAGGGATCTGGGTCCAGGGACGGATTAACTATAATAACATCACCCAGTGTTGAGTCTGTTATGGCTGGGTTCGCTATAGGTAGGTGGAGGGATGCCGTGCGAGACCCAGCTTCTTCACGACTCCAGGTACCAGAGCCTGTTCTGTACAACTGACAGCAGGTCTTAGAGTCAGCGGAAGAGAGTCTAGATTCTAATGATGGGGAATATGAGGGTAATGATGGCCAGTGTGAGGAGAGTGAGGAGAGTGAGGAGAATGAGTTAGGCCAGCATTGGGACGATATGGATCATCCATCTGCCTGGGGAGCGCACAGACCAATTGGGAGTGAGTTTCTTAGCTCGCAGCGCTCAATACTGACAATCACCCTTGGGAATACCCAGAATTCCAGAAGGAGGACTAGTTATCACGGACGGAGAATGTCTGCTCAAGTACGAGTTAGCCAAAATGGTTGTACATCTGCCATTCCCTCCCGTTTGCCCACAGACTTCAATCCACTTGGGATGCCGGTGATAACCCCAAGTCACCCAGATCCAACCTTGCGGGAATTGGATAGCGGAGGACAGCAAGCCAGCAGTAGGCGAAATATGGCAACTGGGCTTGAGCGTACCATTCTGGCCAGATCCCGTGACCTGATGTGGGACTGGACGATGTTCGTCAATCCGTTTCCAGACCCAATTACCCTGACTGAAGAAGTCCGCACATGTTGGGGCCATGCCCGGACCAAATTAGGCTTTCCCGACTTTGCTGATGCTACCCCGCCCTCAAATGACCAGGTAAGTTACCCTTAATCGATAACCGACATCCTATCCTAGACTAACTCGAGTGGCCGCTGGTCACTGATTTGCAGATGCGGGCAAAGCACAGCGGATGCAGATCTCAGTATCTGCATACAGCCAAGAAAGGTATAACAGAACTCTATAAGCTCAATATTGAGGATCCTACAGCCTGTGCACAAAGAGTGGAATACCTACTAGCGGAGGATAGATTCATTTGCCCTCCGGGCAGCTATGAGGTATCTTTTTAACATTCGTCGGGATTGTTTCTAATCGGAGTAAGACGAAATCGATCTAATCCGCTGGACAGCCAATACCTCTTAGATTCCTAGCACTCCAGATTCCGGGCGTGATATTGGCTCAATATTACTCTGACCCGAAAAGGAAAGGCATGACGAATGCGGGTTTGCTGGATAAGATCGATGTCCCCTTTATCTGTCTGACAGCCGCCATATTATGTCATTCACTGCGATGTTGGCAGACTGGCATCTGTATCGATATTGTGGCTTTCACAAGGGCCACTTCCGGGGGTAAGAAAAACAATGTGTACTTGCAGGTTTCGAAGGTGTCCGGATCCCTGGACGGCCCTGGCATCCGGACTCTTTTGCAAATAGCATGTACTCAAGTTGGGTGAAAGGTTAGCTAACGGATAGATAGCCCTGCCGGAACATCAGACGCGATCCTGGGGCAAAACGGGAAGAGTTTGGCAACGTCGAATAATCCTGCAGATAAGGACGACATTGAAGGCCAGAATCGCCAAGGAGCGGGGAAAGCAGGTTGAGAGGACCGCGGGATATGACAATGATGTGAACGCATTGAGGTGGGAGTTTGGTAGTGATACAAAGCTGGATGAATTGGAGGCCGCTGGCAGCCTCGTGGATACAGGAGGAGGACATGGTCGGCAGGAGCCGCGGCGAGAACATGGGCCCAATCAGGGAGGACTGGTTGGTGCAGCACAGTTCCAAGACCCTGGGGAGCCGGGATCGCATGTTGAAGAAACCGATCAAGAGGATAGGGAGAATGGTTTTATCACTACTCGCTGATCGTGTATATATCTGTAATTAAATTAAATTAAATTACGAGTGCTAAAAGGGTCAGGAATGGTCAAACAATAGTAGTGTGCAAGTCCGTGGGCCGGAAAGGCATGAGAATGAATTGCGCGGATGGTTATAAGCCGCGCAAGTATGAGTAAGGCATCTAGTGGGCAATTGTAGATTCGGAAGGCATGGGAATGTGTATAGCAGTTGGTTATAAACTGCGCAGGCTTGAGTAAGTCGTCTAGCGGGCAGCTGTAGGTTGACAGGCACGGGAATGACTCTGGGGGGCTGTTAGAAGCTGGGGAAGACAGTGGGAGCCCGCGAGCGGACTGTACGAGGACGGGGAAGACGGTGGGAGCCCGCGAGTAGAGTGTAAGGGGCCGGGGAAAAAGATGGGAGCCCGCAAGCGGACTGTAAGAGTCCGGGGAGGCGGCGAGAGGCATGGAGTAGACGACATAGGATGTGGGGAGCAGAGGAGAGAGCCGCACGAATGGGCCAGAGAGGGGGGACGTCCGCCAGATATGGGAAAAGACGGGCTAGGATCAGAGGGTGGAGGAGGAAGGGCTGAACGTGTTGGGAGGGATGAGGGCAGAGGAAGTAATGACGGGAAAATGTCCGCCGAATACGCGAGAGGACTGAGGAAATCCAAAAGTCTGGAAGAAGCGGAGGTGATGTTGGTGGGGTTCTGGATGAGAAATAGATTCAGAGAGAGGTTAGTGACGGGGTAAAAGGAGAGAAGGTATTATAGAAAGCAAGCTGGTGGACGGGGGTATCAGGGGGGGAGGCCAGGAGGAGAAATGTCGTGGCTGCAAGACGTCCGCAAAAGGGCTGCATCGGAACAGGTGCATTGGGAGCTAAGGTATCAAGAGGCTAGGCGGTGGGGGTAGAGTATCATGGGGGTGGCTACGCCAGGGAGTGTCAAATGCGTCAGGACGCAAAACGGGCCGCGTCCAATGCGTCCGGACGCGCAAGTCAGCGTCCAGAAGCATTAGACGCGGCCCTTTCACTTCCGAACCAAATGAGCCCGGGCGGACGCACCCAGAACAGGAGTTTACCTTACAAGTGCCTGGAACGTCCAGCGAACAGGGTGAACGGGGAGAGACAGAACACAAGGTATTTTCTTTGCTGATGTACTGTGACTCGTCTGGCAACGCAACAGCAGCCCTACTAGTAGCACTACAAATTTACTACCTATTGAACCATAACTGCTCTGAATAAACTGAAAATGTTTGCAGACATGTAAAATATACAAGGAAAGCTATATTTAAAATTAGAAGGCAAAAGAATCAATACTTTGCATACCATCCTCTTGCATCTAAGACAGCTATAACTCTATTAGACAGAGACTTCCACAACCTTTCCAGAAATTCACCTTCAATATCCTGAGCCCAAACTTGATTGAGGGCTTGTGCTAGATGCTTTCTAACGGTCTCTGGACACCCCTTGGTCTTGTGAATATTGGGAAAGCACTGGTGTAGCTTTTCCTTTACACTCTTCCAGTAATACTTAATAGGATTGAGATCTGGGGAATTGGGTGACCATGCCATAACTTGTATTTTGTTTTCTGCAAACCAAGTCATAGTATCTCTTACATTAGGTATTTTTGCACTATTATTTTGCTGAAAAATAGGATCCTTAACTGTGTCCTCCACCTCCTGCTAAACATCAACTAAGCCATCTTCCAAAACTCCAATATATATAATTCTATCTACATTCTTCTCAAAAATAGGCATCAGGGGACCTTGGTTTCTTCACCAAATACAAACCTAAACTTAACTTTATCTCTGGCCCCTTGGTCACCCTATGCATACTGTCTTTGTGCCACATTACTTCTGGTGTTCAGAATACCCAGATACCCTTAGGATCTCTGGACATTTCAACCATGCATTCATCACTAAAGATGACCCCCTCAACGTCTCCCTTTGTCCAATCCTTATACTCCACTCCCCAAGCCACACTCCTAACACTATGCTTATTCCTTAGCAGGGCTTTTTCCTAGCTCTCCATTGCTTTATGTTGACTGATACCAAAGCTCTCTTGACTCTAGCAAGGGAGGAGAGAGGTCCAGCATCCTTGCGCAATTCTGATAAAGTCTGACAGCATGCCTGCTTAGACTCTCTGACTAGGTGGCGACAAGTACTAAGAGTGATAATTTTTTGTCTTCCAAGTTTCTGGAGTGTGTTTGCATTACCGGTTTTTGGAAAGCGATTATGGAAACATAGGATGTTACTTTTAGGACTGTGTAAAAGCTCTCCAATTTCAGAAAAAGAGATTTCCTTTTTTTCTCAGAGCAATAATCTACCCTTTCTCAAACTCAGTGAGGTTTAGTGCCAGAACAGATAAGCATCAACCTCATCAAGAGGTGTTTTCAAAGGCATATTCCCCACCTAATACTTGCCCAAATCAAATAAAAACACCATGAAAATAATGTAGAAGTGAAAGATCAAATAAGTATAGTTTTTTTAAATTGTAAAAGCAATCAGAGAACAGGAATGCAGCTTTGAAAATGTGAGATTTTGATGAAACTATAGGTCTTGGCAGTATGATGCAACATAAAAATGCAGAGTAATTAGTACTTATCCCTAATATAATACAAGAATAGAAAAGTGCTAAGATCCAGAAGTGGTGTTTGTATTCACATATTCTGCAGACAATATTGACCTAAATAGAGTGAAAATCCCATCTAATATTAGCAAAGAAAAGATAAGCAAATTTCTGGTTTTTTTAGTTACTGGTAGTATTTATAGGGATGCAAATATAGGTTTTAAAAAATGAATATTAGGTATAAGAATTTAAGGTCTTGGAATGGTGATGCAACATAAAATCCTGACTAATCACCAGATAATAAGTTTTACGCAATGACAAATTGTAATATATAAGGAAAAAGGAAGTGACCAAATAGAGCAAATATGTCAAATAAATTCAAAATAATTAGAATTATGAAAAAACTATCAGAAGGCAATGTACCAAACTCAGATAATACAGTATTAAGTAAATATACTCTTATCTCTTAAGACTTGTACACAGCTTCACAATCTATCATCTAAAATAAGAGGCTTGGCAATTTTGCTGGACAGCCACTGTTGCATTTCATTGTACCACATGGTTGACACTCTTCTATTCTTCAATCCATAGCCTGTCTTGTGGGAAGTTATCAAGCTGAGGCGTGGTTGATTGTAGAGGTGAGGAATTTTGTGGTGTCGTTCGGTAACCACCTATCTGAAGAATACTCTTGCCCTAGTACTTTAGCTTGGTATGCAGAGCTTGCTGCATTTAAGTCATCCTGCTTACTGTTTGGTTAGACATGGACAGCATCACCAAGGAAATCAACCAATAGACATTGTTTCCTTTCTATTCCAATTGGGTTCATTTCTTTCTCCTTTATTCTATCATTATTCACTTGACTAGTAATGAAGAACTACGCAGAGGAAAACAAGACAAGCAATAACCTTTCCTTTACTTTGTTCTAGGTTGACTTGTTTCTGTTTTTGTCTTTGGCATATCAGTTAGGTTAGTTAATCCTACTGCCAAGTAGCATTTACTTAGCAAATTGCAGGTCACAGAAGGATTCACTATGGCCAAGCCGGTGGGCACATCATAGCCCTCTCACATTTACCAGACTACAGTGGTTGAGTAAGGATCAATATCTGGTGTGGGTTGACTGGTTTGTGTTCAAAGGCTTGACAACTTGGACTTTCTTTCTTCTTGCACTTTGCTTCTTTGGCTGGAATACATTTCTTGACTTGTCACTTTATCTCTCTTGGGCTTAGTTTTATCTGATATTTGCTTCGTCTATATTGAAAATGTTACATCAATTGTCTGTGGGGTAAATTTTATTGTCTGTCTCTCTTGGTGCAATGTTTCCTTATCGCTTTTGCACACTGCAAGCTCTAAGAAACCGTCCGATGTTGGGCACTTGAAATCCAAACTCAAGAGCAGCATAGATTGATTGATAAAGCGGTGGCTCCGAAAGGTTGTTAAGAGGGAACTATTCAACCAAGCATATTGAAAACTCGGTGTGTTGAAGTCTGCTCTTTCTAAGTCCAAAAGATGCAGCTTTTAAATACATGAGCTGGCTTTTCCAAAGCCTTACACCTACAAGCACAACATGTATCCTAAAACAACTATCGTATCAAATCAATATCATGAAACAATATTTAAATCCTTCCAGGTAAAAAACCATCCTTTAAAACAAAACTTGGGGTAACAGGAGTAGCAAACAATACTTGCGAAACATAATCAGAGAGAGTCACAACCTTGTATCCTGAAACCAAACATAACATAAACCAGATATCAAAACGATACCTGTTGTATAATAGGTGTAATGACCCTACGGATAGGTAGCTACTGTGGACTAGACTCCAGCTTATATCATATACCAAGAGGAAACCAGAGTGAGACTAGACCAGTATGCTTAGTATACTACCTGTAGATATCAGTTAGTACAGGTGCACGAACCATCTCTCTTACACCTCCGACGATTGAAATTTCAACACTATACGAAATCTGTTATGAGGTAGCTAACATGGTAGGATTTCGGGCTAACCAGGCCAAGGATATTTGAGGCAACAGATTAATAGTTAGGAAGGCTCGTTGGTAATTGTTGAGTAAAGGTAAAGTAATAAAGTATAGTTAAATATCAAAGAGTTAAAGTATAACTCGCTAACTTGTTATATTGTTAAGGTCTCTTCTCCATTGCTTGATTCTCCTTCAACCACGGCGGAAGAGGCCTACTATTTATACTAATGTTCATGCTACTTTGACTTGTTTAGTTAAGCAGTATCTTCTTAACAATTCAGTTCGGTGCGAACACCATTTGACCCTGAAAACTTGTTCAGCTCAACTCAGAGAATCTCCTGAATTGCTATTTCCTCTGAGGGTGTCGCTACTCCACCAGTAGGCAGTCTTCGATCTCTTCGTCATGATAGACTATATATGAACACGCGGTCCAAATGCCGACATACCAATAATAATATGGAATATGGAGTGATCAGTTCTGATATCCAGCTATCAAAGCATTAGGCAGCCATATGCATATGCAACTAGAAAATGAGAGGAATAGTGTTCTCTAAACATTGTTCCAATCAGGAAAACATATCTTGAAACATGCTCTCATCCAGTCGTCAAAGTCGTCTTCTGCCAGTGGATGCCTCTAGGAAGCTCATACCTTCGGGAGCATAGGTGTGGATATATGGTCATCGTATGAAGCCATATACCCCACTCTTAAATATTAGATAAGCTATTCGCGCTAGGATAATACAATCATCATCGAATGGTATCCCTCTTCCCTTTTCTGATTGCCTCATTGCCTAGAAGGGTGAGGCTTCTCCCATTCGCCCTTCCCCTCTGGCCCCTCTTGATGGTACTGTCTATAGGCAGCCTTTGTTTAGAGGGTTACGGCTACTCTCTTATCCTCAAGCCAGTACCTGCTTGGTGGCCCTTCGCATAGCACTTGCAATGGTTGAGTACAGTCGCAATTCGTCAGCCCATGGCTTGTAGTTTCGCATTATCGGTCAAGTAGTTGCCCTGGTGGCTCTGCTCTCTAGTATTGCACCTTTTGCTGGGAGACCTTTTGCTACAGTTGGGATTCACAAGATTGTGATCCTGTCTCGGTTGGTCGTGTCCGGACTTCTCGTCGTTACTATCCCTTCCACTATTTCACCTTGTGGTTACGTTGGCTAGCACACTACTGATTTAATGTCAGGGCTACACCTTCTACCGCCCATCCTACTGGCTTCTGTTCCTTGCTGATAATCTGGCGTGATAATCATGGCTACGTACGTGGTTGTCTCTGCTTGCTTGTAGGCATTTCATGCCTTCTGGCTCTCTCTTTTCAGGGACATGCAATACTCTCCACCACTTTTCAAGTGGACTTGGGGATCAACTTCGTTCTGCCAGACACTCTCATAAGTGCTAGCTCGGTTACGGATCTCCTTCGGGGGTTTGAGCTCGCCTTGGCTTCCCGGTCTACATAGTCCAGATACATTTACGTCTTGTGGGTGATGCCGTCCTATGTCTTTATCCTGGTGGCTCTTGAGTCTCTGCCCCTTATCAAAGAAATAGTGTTCGTCGCAGGGCTATGGGTCGATTTGTTGAGCGTAGTAGGGTACAGGCAACCACCTTAGTGGTATGGTGGAGAAGATAGGACGGCGTTGAAGAAAAACCACTAGTTGCGCACACATGTTTGTTAGTCCTATTTAATTAGCACATGAGCAAAAAAACCGTTTACTCCAGATCTATAGGGCCCACGTCTGGACGGTGTGTATCTGCCTCAATCGTTTCGTGCTTCCTGAACGTGTGCCTTTGGGTCCTGAAGGTCCGCCTTTGTGTCCTGTGCGTCCTGTGCATCCTGAATGTTTGGGCGTCCTACGATTGCACCTCCTGCACCTGGCGCCTCCAAACACGGTTGTTCCTGTCCTCACCACCTGGCCCACTTGTCACGGCCTGATTCCGTCCGGACACACACCATGGGTCTCTTCTCGCCCGGGGGTGTCTCGAGTATACATGCCAGATTCTGGGAGCCCGATGGCCTGTGTTTGTCCGGCGATGCCCCATAATGCTCACAACACCCTACCGACTCTCAAAGCGGACTCCTCCCCTCATCGGAACCCTGCCGGCACTCTTCGTGGACCATTACACTCGTCGGCACCCTGCAGGCGCCCTTCGCAGACTCTTACCCTCCTCAGCACCCTGGCGGCACTCTTCGCGGACTCCTACACCCGTCGGCATCCTGCTGGCCCCCCGACGCAGACACCTACCTGTGTCTGCTTTCACCCTCTCGATTTCTAGCATAGCTTGTATATAATTGTATATATTTCATTAAGGGGGGTCTGCTACACCCTCGTGGCCGAGTTGAATTGGGGCACCTAGATGGGAATTGCCATCTCACGCGTCCAGCTTCAACTCTGCCACTGGCGTATTATACAAAATTCTGTAGGCTAATCCACAACATATTTCACACATCCGCCCTACTCTCACGGCCGAGTTGAATCCGGGCACCTGGGTGGCAATTGCCAGCTTAATCGTCTGGCTTCAACTCGGCTATATGCATATTATAAACAATCCAGTAGTATCGAATAATCTATTATATTTCATTAAACATCCACAGATCAAGCCTGTGATTTACTATCCATTTGCCCTCCCTAGTGTGAATTACATGAGCCTGTCCAATCACTGTCTCTATATCAACTATTGGCATCTGTCAACCACGACGGTGCTTCCTGACCGGAATATGTCCGCTTGCGAGAGGGAATCTACCAGAATTGATCGGATCGAGTACGCGAAGTAGTGCTAGGCGCCAGACACCAGTGGCCTCGCTGAAAATGTTTCTTATCTTGAAAAGGACAAACAATTGCGCCACCCCATGCCACCAAAGATCTCCATAACTGTCCTCTTCGCCCGCCTGGATCCCTACCCAATCATTTCTGGGATCACAGCTACGGAAGCAATTGTTCCAGTGCTACGGGGTCAGTAAATCGGGAAAACATCGGTTTCCCGAAAGTCAGCAACCGGAATTTCAAGATGCGTAAATTGCTCTACAGGAAGTAACTCCAGTTCAATAGGGTCAGAAGACAGCGGATGGTCACCCGCTACAGTCTGCTCGGTAAAACATAACATCTTCTCCATTATGTCACTATAATGGATGTTGCAGGTTCTGCAGAGCTTGGTCAGCGCGCTGACGTTCTTCATCTTGCCTTTGAGAATTCTCCAAGGTACAGCCGCGGTCTCCCTCTCAGTTCCTCCTATTGCGACGACATTTTCTGCCTTTAAAAGAACATCTAGTGTTTGTAGGCTCATTCCTAGGCCATGCTGGTGGCCAGAGTGTGACAAGATCTGGTGGGCAGCTTTATTTTTGTTTGACCTGCGGTACCCCTCTTTGATTTGATTCTCATGTGCTAGCTTACCGATCTCCGTGGAATACATATATATGGATCCAAAATGTTGTACGTGGGAGGAAAAGTGACTAAGATAGTGCATTTGGATGAGGTTGAAGTGGGTTTCCCAGCGGATCAAATTTTCCCGCTGAAAACCCCTCTAAAGTCTCTCTTAATCCGCCTGCTGACGGCATTTGGCTGCTGAGGTACGCTGAATCTCATGAGGACGTTCATTGGCGATTAGTTCCCGTGGCTCCCAATCCTACCGGTTTGCTTCCGCGCGGGTAGGTTTTGAAGTACGGAATTCAAGGAAAATGTCTTTTGTCTGGTGAAATGTCAGCAGATACCGTTCCGGGTAGGAAAGTGTACCTGGTGTATGGCTGCGATATTGGGCCATGAGGGAGAAATCAACCAGAGCACTAACAGACTTCGAGGTAATCTGAAGACTGTGATGCTGAGAACTGTCTGCATTTCGCACAGCGAACGCCAGTAGGGCCGAAATACACCGGCTAAGGTTGCACATTTCTTTTCCCTGCCATTGTGTGACTTCTCAATACGCCTTTTTTGGTATTCTAAATCCCGGATAAGATGGAATCTCGTTCAAGGCATCGTTGAATGCCTGCTGCCGTTTATGCTTTGTCAGGAACCCTTCTACCCATTGCATCATATGTTTGAATAGGCCAAGGCAAATTTTGTGCAAGAGGTCCGGCTTGTGTAGGTCGGATGGGTTCACATGGTGCAGTCCAGTGAATACATTCCGGCCTATTTTCACACCTACATTCCCAAAATACTCCCTGTTGCTAGTAGCCTCTCCCGACTCAACCTGAGTAGCGTTCTCTTCATATATGGCATAGTCGCAGACCTCATATACCTCCCGCAGATGTTAAGGGGTGGCTAACACTGTAGGATTCTGGGCTAACTAGGCCGAGGATATTCGAGACAACGGAATATAGGTCCGAAAGGCTCAAGAAGAATTGTTCAATAAAGTAATAGAAGAATATCGTAATAAGTTATAATATTGTTAAGGTCTCTTCTCCGTTGCTTGATGATGTGCTCAACTATCGGGGAGAGCCCTACTATTTATACTAATGTTCATGCTACTTTGACTTCTCTAGTAAAGAAGTATCTTTCTAAGAGTTAAGTTCGTGAAAACCAAGTGCGAACACTGTTTGACCCTGAAAACTTGCCTAGCTTGACTCTGAGAATCCCCCGACTGCTATTTCCTCTGAGGGTGTCCCCACTCCACCAGTAGTCAGTCTTCGCTCTCTTCGTCCTGATATACTATAATGGAATATCCAGTCTGAATGCCTACATACCAATAGTATTATAAATATGGAGTGATCAGTTCTGATATTCATCTGTCAATACATAATGCGTATGCATTATTAAGAGTAGAGAACTTGTTCTCATCATTCCAATCAGTTAGCTATATCTTGAAACGTCAACTCTTTGGGGTTCCTGAGTAGTCTCCCAGATGCCTCTGGGAAGCCCCTACTCAGGGTGCTTGGGTTCGGATATATTCTCTCCCTCATGGTGGCATATACCTCGCGCATAATTATGCAAGCTATTCCCGCTAGGGTAATATTAGCTCCCACCAAAGGGGTTTGACCTCAAACTCCTTATAGTATATGTATAGAGATAAACATTTTCCTTTTAGTACTCTACCAGGTAGGGTAAAAAACCTTTCGCGTTTACTTGGCCAAGGCAGGAAAACCTTTTCCCTAGTAATACTACATAGCCCAATTTTCGCATATCTGGATTCTTCCTATGAAATTCCTCAACCAATTCCTTACCATGTTCTAAATACTCCGGTGGTTCCCAGGTGTTCTCATCTTCCGAAGACCCTTTCCATTTTACAGAGTAACGCAGTTCTTCAAAAGTTCTGGTACTTCTGCGAACTCTTCGTTGATAAGAGATTATTTCACTCTTTACTATTTTTTCCACCTCCCACTCAAGATCTCCATCTATATCTTCTGGAGTCATTGGGGGTTGTTCACGGGTACGTTGCATGGAGGTTCGGTAGCGCTCGAGAAGCGACACATGGAATACCAGATCTATTTTCCATCATTCCGATATTTCTAACTTGTAGGCCAGTTCTCCTCTTTGATCTAGCATTTTTGAAGGGACCGTAAAGTTTTGGAGCTAGCTTCTTAGAGGGGCGTTTTGTTCGGATATCTTTTGCGTTAAGCATAACCAAATCACCCACTTTAAAGTCTGCTTGTTGGTTAGCTTTCCGATGGTAATATCGTCCCATAACTTCCCTTGCTTTTTCCAGTAATTGTCTCGCTTGTTGATGAATCGTTTGCATCCAGTGGGCATAAAGGTTGGCTCCTGGATTTTGTGCTTCTCGTTCTTTTAACCATTTGACTTGTGGATGATAACCGTAGTTTGCGAAGAAGGGGGTCATGTCATGAGCCGTTGTAACAGAGTTAGTGTAGGCATACTCGGCTAGGGGTAAGAGATGATACCAGTCATCCTGATCGTAGTTGAGAAATATTCGCAGGTATCCCAATACTGGATTGACTCTTTCCGTTTGTCCATCAGTTTGGGAATGACAAGCTGTCGACATTTTTCTCCTACCCCCAAGTTTTTTACACAATGACTTCCAAAATTCACCCGCAAACTTTGCATCCATATCCGAGATCATTTCCGATAGTAGCCCCTGAAATTTCCATACTTCCTTAAGGAATGCTTCTGCCACCTCTTTAGCGGCCGCGTTTTCTTGTAATCAGATAAAGTGGGCCATCTTTGTCAATAGGTCTACTACAACCATAATCTGAGTATACCCTGCCGAGTTTGGTAGCTGCGCGATCAAATCTACCCATGTAGAGGCCCAAGCAGCATATTGCACTTGAACGGGACTAAGCAACCCAAAGCGAGCATGTCTTTGGGCTTTCACTTGTTGGCATGTGGTACAGGATCGGACATAGTCATTTACCCAATCAGTTATCATTTTCCAGTAGAAATCTCGTGTGATAATTTCTATGGTTTTTTCTTGTCCGAAATGTGCTGCTATTTTGGCATCGTGACAACCTTTAGGGATAAGGGTTTGCAGATTTTCGTTATCGGGGATGAATAGGCAATCCTTGTACTAGAGTAGGCCTTCGGATATCTACCATTATATAGGTAGTTCCTTTTCTTCCTTCATTAAGGTTTCCAACTCTTCCTTTCTTCACATCCAGTTCTCATCCTCCTTTGCCGCCTCTTTAACAGCTGATAGAAAATCCTCTTCGAATTTCCATAAGCTGGCTTTAGCGATAATGGCGTTAGATAGGAGGACTTGTCCCTTGCGTAGTATAGGGTGTTGATTAATATCGAAAGGATCGTAGAACTGATGGCTGCCATCCACCTGAAGGAAGCATATCGTTGGTTGAACCTCTTTCAACTCCGCTCCTAGCCTGCTACTTCCAAAACCTTTTTCTGCCCTTTCTGTTGCATCCAATCCTTCTAGCTCCATCTAATCTTGATTATCCATTCGTTCCACAATTAGCTGAGCTAAGCGGTGACGTTTCCTCACTTCATAGTTCACCTCATTATGGGTAACAAGCAGGACCTTGATTTCTCCTCTATAATCAGCGTCAATAACCCCTGCGTCTACTGAGATTCCTTTAGTCGCCAAACCGCTTCTAGGTGCTATGCGACGGTAGGTTCCTTCTGGTACTGCGATGGCTAAGCCAATCATAACCAGTGCTCGGTTATTTGCGGGGACTTTGCTGTCTTTGCTACTGTAGAGGTCGTGTCCCGCTGCTAGCTTTGATCCTTTTGTCGGGATTTGTGAGCCTTCTGAGAGTCTTTGTACCGGAATCCCCATTCCCCTTTTCATCTGAGGCAATTGCTGTTGGAGCTGTTCCGCATTTGAACCCCATACAACGGCGATCTGGAATTTTCCGAAGTGCTGGGGTTGCGGAATTTGTTTTTCGTGATGTGTAGCTCCCTCTTCAGGGGGGTACTCCTGCCGCATACTCAGAGCATCTGGCTTGCCTCCTTTGGTTCCGGGACAATAGCCTATTTTAAAGTTAAAGCCACATAATTTTTGAGAGCACCTTATTTGTCTATGCGTCCAGACTTTTGTTGTAAGGAAATACTGGAGGTTTTGATGGTCAGTATAGACTGTTACCGGTTTTTCCATTCCTTCCCGGTAATGTCTCCATTCCATGAAGGCGACAACGATAGCTAACAGCTCTTTATCGTGAATGTTGTAATATCGCTCGGCCGGTGAGAGTTTGCCAGAGTGGAAAGCCACAGGATGAAGCCTTTTGCCACGGAATTGTGATAAGATACACCCAAGTGCATAGTGACTGGCATCTGTTTCAACCACGGTGTTTAAATCTGGGTAGAAGTGACATAGGATAGAAGCCAAGATGATGTTAGGGGCACAGACTCCCCGTAAGGATTTACAGGGAAAGGTTACCCTACCTTGACGCACACGAACTTCGAAGGAAAAAGATAACACCCCCCTCCAGCCCCGGCGTTGGGACGGCGCGTCATCACTGGCCGCCTGGGTTGTTGCGTCCCAACACCAAAGACCACTATCAATGGAACACATCTCATAACACCGTATACGTCGCGGCCGTCCGTCCGACCGGATCCCGTTCGCAGGATATATGAGGGGAGAGCTTCGGGCACCTTATGCAAGTGGAAGCAGGTGAATCGGATGACGGCGCATAAGGTTACAGACACTTGAAGACAGGCAGTTGGAAATGTGGGTTGAAGGTAACGGGACGAGTCGCACGAAGGTTAGCCCGCTCGTACCTACAAAGTCGTGTAGAGTATGAAGACGGTAACTATGCCCAGTAAGTGGATCGGGTGCATCCACAGAGGAGAAGTTGGTAAAAGATGGAGTACGAGGGAAAATGCCTATAGGTATGATCCCGAGGACAAGTCGTGTAATGCCGGAAGACCGGAATACGAGATGCAGTTGTATACCGAATTCTCGACGGAACTAACCAAAGAAGAATAGCCATCTTCTGTCCAGCGAGTTAGACTACCTTCGACATGCACGAGGGCAAGATAATTCGTAACCATTGTTGTCAACGGATAAACGGATGAGCTGACACCTGACGAGGTCTCCACACAATCAGGAATAATGGAAGCGCAGACCGATAAGTTGGCCATGGGAGCAAAGGGTGTGGTAGAGAGTTTTCAGGGTCTACGAGTGTTCACACTCGGGTGAAGTTCGCAGAGTTGCGGGCAAGGTACTTAGTTAGTATAGAGTTAGCATGTATACCGCTATTGCTCAGACGCGGAATATAAATATCGAAGCATCTTCGCTGCTATTTAAGAACAACAAGCACGGAGCAGAGATCTTTTCAATATAATAAGTTATCTACACTTTTATATCATTACCAACACTTCGACGATCTATACCGAAGCGAATCATTATATCTAGCCTACATTACTTGTGTCTTCTTAACGAGTTCTCTGATATAATTACGATTAAGGTCCTAGCTGTCGGAATACCTCATGCCGAAGCTACCACCTAACAGTATATTGATATTTCTCATTGTTACCGAGACGAATGTTTGGCAGAGAAACTCATACTCCCAAACCCAAAAAACCTTTCGAACCAAGACCCACGAGGACAATCTCAATTGACGAAGTCCTCACTCCTATACCCGAATTAGGAACTCAAGAGCCCTACCACGAATCGTATTTCGGGTGGATAAACCCAGAAAATACCGTTATCCTTGAAGATATCACCGCACTATACCAACACCAGTACAGTGAAAACTTCATCTATCACACCCCCTCGACGAAGTCGAACTCCGTTTGGTACACCCAGTACCCACACAGCGAGCAACACTCAAGTCAGTGTTTTGAGATACCGATAGTTTGGGGAGGAAACAAAAGATAAGTTTTCCTTATAGAAGTCAAAAAAATGTCTTCTGACCCCAAAGCTCCTGAAGCCATGGAGTGGCAAGGAGGAGAACGACCTCGAGGCGAAGAAGGAAGCGAAGGAGGTTATGAGCTCTCCTCCGTTCAAGCCCCAAGCGTGGAAACCACCGTCACCCACCTCGTCCGATCGCATTCGGCCGATCGGACACTCCGATCCCCAGTCGGTTTAGGCTTCCTAGACAAATATGCAAAGCGACGACGACCAGGCGGTCGCCGAACGCCTGAACCAACAGGCGAATCCCTCATGGCCGTTCGGATCTGAAAACTAGATCAGATCCTTGGCCGATTTGACCCAAAGCTTACCGTCAGTCAAGAGAGAGGACATCTTGCGTTCAGCTCCCTCCCGACCAACATCTTATTAATGGCCCAAGAACTCGTAACCGTCAAAAATCAGTTGAAATCCGGGGTCCAGATAGTCGGTCGGGAACTTACCCGAATAGACGAACAAGTACAACTGTTGGACTTGGAGTCTCAAAAGATCCAAGAAAGCTTCGCAACCCAGGTCGCGGAACCACTGGGTGAAACAGATGAGCGACAGACCAGACATGAGGCTGTCCCCTCTCATCTCCACGAAGCAGTGCAAGGAACTAGCGAACAGTCCATGCACTGGGAGCTACTCCTAGACCAGGAAATTGTTCGGATAAACGAGCAGCACAAACGGGAAATGGAAACTCACGAGATAAGCATTAATCTTCTAAGGGATGAGCTGCAACGACAACAGGAGTCTAGAGAAGACCAAGATGGTGAGATCGCGGTGCTTAAGGCTCTGGTGGAACAGTTGTTAGGACAGGTCAAAGGAAAAGGGAAAGTGTCAGACCCGACACCAGAGGCTTCTAAGGCAGGTGGAGGAAGACCACCACCACCAGCACGACACGGAGTAGCAGGAGCTCCAGGCGGAGGCGGGGGAGGAGACCCTGATGATGAGGGAGAAGGATCTGGCAGCAAGCCAGATGTGAGTCGGAAAGGAAGACAGGACGAGAGACCCGCACCCCAGCTAGAAGAAGATGACTATGACGTCGAGAACGATGAACAGTTTAATCTGTTCTCTCGAGTAATGGCCAACGCCTTGGGACAACGAACGAGAGTCCCAGCGAAACCCCCTGCCATGTTTAGGAACGAGAAACACCAAGATATACGCATGTGGCTAATAACATGTACGGATTATTTTGGTCGAAATAGCTGGCAGTGGGAGGACGAGGCACAACGAATCCGATACGCCATAAGCCGAATGGACGGGAAAGAAGTCCCACCGTTTGCGTTAACCTACCGACGACAAATGACTGGGGAAATAGGTTATACTAGACAAGAAGGGTACGAGTTCTGGCACGTTTTTGCAGAACAAGCCCAGCGACGCTTCGGACCCACCCATGAAGCGGAAAAATCCCTACGAGAAATGGGATCTGTCAAATATCCCAGTGATGTCGCCAAATTCTTGATGGAGATGGAAAATCTCAATATCCATGCAAGAGTCACCGGGATAGCCTGGAGAAAAATGATTGAAGATGAACTCCCCTAGATGCATTGTGACGGCTCTCGCATAGAGAGTATGTCGATGATGGGGAGTGGTTGGAAGCAGTCAGGACCATAACGCGAGCGGAAGAAGATTTCAAAGAACGAAAAGATCTTCGAGGGAGCGGTCCCTCCGGCACGACACGAGGCAAAAACAGGAAGTTTGAGGATTCGAAGCCGACGGTTGCCGCAAAGCGTGTAAAAAAGCAGTACACGGCTAAGGAAAAGGCGGACTATCAGAAGAAAAAGGCTGGGGAAAGGAAGGTGAAGAAAGAAGGGTCGGTGGCACCGACAGGGGAGGTTAGACATACCGTGTGGTCGGAAGCACACCAGGGCGTCGATCAGAAGGTTGTCGATAAACGGAAATCTGACAACGAATGCACGCGATGCGGGATGAGAAACCATCTTTGGAAACACTGTCGAAAACCGATACAAATATCTGCGGAGTATCGAGGGCAATCAAAGCCCAGAAGACCGTCCGCATTCGCGCCAAAACGACGCCCCCAGGTAGCCACTGTTGCCGTTGATGGCAAGGGAGAAAGCTCAAAGCGAGCGGTGCAAAGGCCCCCAGCATGGGCTTTTGACGATGACGACATTTTATAAAAAGTCATCTAGGTACTGACAGCCACGGTGATCAGGTAGTGAGGTTGCCGCCTCGAATCGAAAGACCTGCGGCGTAGTCGGTGACGATATCCCACCGGAAGGCAAAAGACCAAAGGATACTGGTTGCTAATTTACGTCCAAAATTGGGTAGTCCGTGCTTACCACGGGAGCCATAAAAAATTACAAGAGAAGAAAGCGGTCGACAAGACTAAAAGGGAAAAAGAAGATTACGATTCGTCGGAACGGAACTTGAGTTGCACGACACGCGTGAGGAGGGTCGAAATCCAGGGCAACCTGACTTTCTCTCCGAGTAAAAAAGCCGGGCAAATAGCAGCTGGGGGCGCCTCTATTGGGCACAAGGTTCATGCCCGACGAATGGTCCCTGAGCGGGTCGCGGCCGTACGACCAAACTCGAAGGCGGAGGTACGGTGGACTCGTCGCAGAGGACAGTCTCATATGAGGGCTAAGTCGACGATAAAGGACTGCGCATCCTAGTCGCTAACTCGAGAGGTACTCTAGTGAACCACCACTCCTGTGATATGGGAACTCA
>Ga0307509_10002275_pt1 | contig 31384 bp, 25 predicted proteins | sample 10_EM_MG_FD_202245 | JGI IMG/M metagenome (GOLD analysis project Ga0307509, IMG submission 202245) | Populus trichocarpa ectomycorrhiza microbial communities from riparian zone in the Pacific Northwest, United States - 10_EM | ecosystem: Host-associated > Plants > Roots > Unclassified | place...
CAGCATCAGCTCGAGGTAGGCGCGCACCAGCCGCTCTTCGTCGCCCAGCGTCGCGGTTTGCTGGTGCAGCTGGGGCATCGCGGCGCGCAGGTAGGCGATCAGGCTGCGAAACACCGGCACCGCGCGCGGCGAGCCGCTCTCGACGAGCTGCTGCACGTTGGCCAAGGTGTTGAGGAGGAAGTGCGGTTCGATCTGCGCCGTCATCAGATGCAGCCGCGCGTCGGCCGCCTGTCGCTCCAGCGTCTCGCGCTCCAGCGCGAAACGCAAGGCCTCGGCGCGCGCCTGCGCGTCGCGTTCACGGTAGAGCGCGCCGAGCGCGAACAGCGTGCCGATCAAGCCGGCGCTGAGCGTGACCAGCACGTAGCCGCGCACCATCGGGCGCGATGCGGCGAAGGCCGAAAAGTCGCCGCCCACCGACAGCATCTGAACGACGAAGGGCGAGAGTGCCGCGCCCACCGTCACCGCGAGCACCTGGGCGACCCAGCGCGGCAGCAGCGTCTGGCGGCAGGCCCCTGCAATCGTGAAGCCGAACAGCAGCACCATGCCGACGAAGAGCGCCTCGCCGAGCACCTCGACGAAGGGGTTCAGCGTGATCGGGTTCAGCGCCACCGCACCGGCCACCGCCAGCATCACCGTGGACGCCAGCTGCCGGCGGGTCGGGATCAGCCGGGTGCGGTCCCAGTGGCCGGGCGGCACGGTCGAGGCGGTGGTCGTCGTCATCGCGCGAAGGTTAGCGCGGGGGCCGCGGCGGTCAAGGCCGCCGCGGGGTCCAAAGGGATGAAGCGCGGGAAACGAGACCCCAACGGCGGTCCAGGGGATCGCCCCAACGCCAGCACACCTCGGCGTCGGGGCGCTTCAGACGTTGCTCAGAAGTCGATGCCGTAGTAGCCGTTGACCCGCCGACCGTACTCGGCGTTGTAGACCGGCAGGTCATCCTGCGGATAGCGCGGCGCGCCTTCGAGCTTGGTCTTGTCCAGCGGCACGACATAGCCGTCCTTGGCGGTGTCGTACTTGAGCATGTCCCAGGGCAAGGGGTAGCGGTCCGTCCCCATGCCGAGGAAGCCGCCGAACTCGAGCACCGCGTAGCGAACCTGGCCCGAGCGCTTGTCGATCATCAGGTCGTCGATCGACCCCAGCTTGTCGCCGCCGTTGTTGTAGACGGCCGTGCCCTCGACCTTGTCCGAAGAAATCACGTCGCTGGTGGTGGTGGTTGGGTTCATTGCAATCTCCTGTGGAAGAGTAAAAAGTGCACCAACCGATGGGTTGGCTGACACGACATGCGTTGGCATGCCGAAGCCTGGTTATCCGCTGCAACGCGGGGCCTGGCGATCAGCGTCGACGCACAGGCGTTGTAGGAATTCGCCCCCGCTCATCAGCGCCAACCGAAGGTGTCGCGGTACCGTGTCGAGGCCGGTGCAACGTAGCGCAACCCCGGGTCGGCATTGTTCGCCGCCGACACGCCCTCGGCGCGCGCGAAGGCTTCTGCCGACGCCCTCGGGTCGAGTTCCGCGGCATGGTGGTAGTTGGCCACCGCGCAGCGCACCGCATAGCCTCGGCCCATGTCCGGTCGCAGCTGCAACAGACGTGCTGCAAACAGGGCGATCCAGGTGTGCGACGACAAGGGCATGACGTGCTCGCGTCGGGTCACGCCGCGCCGGACGCGAGCAACTCGCCCTTGCGTGCGGCCATCTGCGCACCGAGGGCCCGCATGTCGAGCTGCGTCTTCTTCGCCTTCGGGAACATTTCGGTGTGCTCCTCCTTGACGTGGTGTTTCACGTACTCCGACAAGACCTTGATCCTGGCGTCGAACATTTCGCCGTCAGGCTCGATCCCTTCGACCTGCGCGATCAGGTCTTTCAGCGTCGCGTGCTCGATGGTCGCCTCGGGCACCAGTTCCCTGTCCTTCAAGGCCTGCTTGACGGCGGGATAGAAAATTTCTTCCTCGACTTGAGCATGCACGCTGAGCTCGGTGCAGATCGTCGACACGATGTCCTTCTTCTTCGCGGTCGAGCTCGTCTTTTCGTAGTCGGCGAACAGGTCGGCAACACGCTTGTGGTCGGCCCGCAGCATCGCCGTGGCCTCCTGTGGCGCGGTCGGCGAAGGCGTCTTGGGTGATTTCCTGGATGCAGTTGCCATGTTGAAGAGTCCTTGTGGTTGATGCCGACGACGCGGCTTGGAGTCAGTGCGTGAACAAGGCGATCAGGATGATGATCGGGATGGGCACGCCGAGAAAGAACAGGAGCAGTGAGCGCATGGAGGTCTCCGGCAGGGTTGTTTCGGGATCAGAAGAGGTCGCGTCGGCGGCCGCCATAGGTCGCGGCCCAACTCGCGACGAAGGCCCCCGCGAGCAAGGACACGAACAGCCACAGCGCGGCATACGCGGACGCTTTACGCGCCTTGTCGGCAGCGTCGCGGGCCATGGCCTCCATGGCCTTCGTCTTGGCCTGCAGCTGCGCGTACACCTCGGCCACCCGCTTCTCGGCGTCGGCCGGTGCGAGGCCGGTGCGCTGCGCCACCATCTGGGCGAGGTACTTGCTGTCGGCATCGCTCAGCGATGCGCTGCCGGCGGCGTTGGCGAAGATGCGGGCCACTTCGGCAGCGGTCTTGACGCCGCCGTCGTCGGCTTGTGGCGCCGTGGTGCTGGTGGCGCTGCCGTCCTTGCGGAACAGCGTGTCGATGAAGTAGCCCGAACCCGGCTCGCGTTCACTTCCCCATGTGAGCTTGCCGGCTGTCCCCGCCGCACCGCCGACCACTGCGGCGCCGGCCTGCGCGCCACCGCTGACGATGGCGCCTATCGTCGATGTCAGCAGCGCCGCGGTGAACAAGGTCGCGAGCGCCCACGCCAGAAAGCCGTGCGCGGTGTCGCGAAAGTAGACCTCGTCGGCGTGCGTGCGCGTCCAGCGTTGGCGCAAGCGCCCGGCGAGGTAGCCGCCCATGCCCGACGCCGCGATCTGCGTGAAGGCGAGCCACAGGATCGTCGACAGGCCCAGCGCCGCCGCCGTCATGCCTTGCGCTGACCACGGCGACACCGACGACAGGCCGCGACCCGTGCCGAGCACCAGAAGAATCAGCGACAGTGCGGCAGCACCGGCTGCGCCGGCCACGATGGCACCCCACGAGACGGCGCCTGAGGGCGCCTCCCATCCGACTTTGTCGCTGTTCTGCAAGGTGTATTCGCTCACGTGCCGACTCCTTTGAAAGAAGCCGCATCGTGCCGTTCGCGTGGTGCGCGGGCAGTCAGCAACGTCGTCGCATGCGTGTAGGACGATGCGAGATTCAGCTGCTTTTTTTTACGTACCGTGCGCAGGGTCGATGCGATATGCTGCACTGCAGCAAGAGCCACCGCACCCATGAACATACACACCATTTCGGACACGATCCGCCAGGCCCTGGCATCGGCCGGTCTCGACCCGGACTCGCAGGCATTGAAGCGCGTCAGCGCGACGATCCGCCAGGCGCTCACCGACGCGGGCATCGCACTGTCGCCGGCACCTGCCGCTGCCGAACCGGCAGTGCGGGCAGACACGCGACCTGGTGCAGCGCAGTTCTCGACCCGCACCTACACCGGCCCGGCCGGCAGCCGGACCTACAAGCTCTACGTCCCCGCGAGTCTTTCGAAGCGACCGGCGCCGCTGGTCGTGATGCTGCACGGCTGCAAGCAGAACCCGGACGACTTCGCGGCCGGCACGCGCATGAACGAACTGGCCGAGCACCACGGCTTCCTCGTCGCCTACCCTGCGCAATCGGCGAAGGCCAACGGGTCGAACTGCTGGAACTGGTTCGACCCCGAAGACCAGGTGCGCGCGCGCGGCGAACCAGCCATCCTCACCGGCATCGCACGCGAGGTGTCGACGCTGCACGCCGTTGACACACAACGCATCTTCGTTGCAGGGTTGTCGGCCGGCGCTGCGATGGCGGTGATTCTCGGAGCCACCCACCCCGACGTGTTCGCTGCCGTCGGCGCCCATTCCGGCCTGCCTTGGGGGGCCGCGCACGACGTGGGCTCGGCCTTTGCGGTCATGAGCAGCGGCAGTTCGCACGCCTCGCCATGGCCGCCGCGTCGTGATCGTTCGCAGGCATCACCTGCCTCCGGCGTTCCGACCATCGTCTTCCAGGGCGACCACGACCGCACCGTGGTCGCGGCCAACGGCGACGCGGTGGTCGAACAGGCCCTGGCCCGCATCGTCTCGAAAGGCGCAACGCCGCAGCAGACGACGGTCGCCACGCGCGCCACCGACAGCGTGCGCGGGCACACCACGACCACTTACTCCGACGCGTCAGGGCGTGCACTGGTCGAGCACTGGGTCGTCCACGGCGGCGGCCACGCGTGGTCGGGCGGCAGCTCGAACGGTTCGTACACCGACGCGAAGGGGCCGGACGCCTCGGCCGAAATGGTCAGGTTCTTTCTCGACCGCTGATCCGCTGCGCGCAAGAAAAAGCCGGCGGCCACACTTGCGTGCTGCCGCCGGCTTTGGATCGCACCCGCTGCGGGTGCGAATGGGTGTTGCGCGTCAGATCAGAGCGCTGCGTCCTTGAGCTTCTTCAGTGCGCGGGTCTTGATCTTCACGGTCGCGGGCTTGGCCGCGAACACGCGTTCCTGCTTCGTGAACGGGTCGATGCCGGTGCGCTTCTTCTTCGCGGCGACGTTGACGACGTTGACCTTCAGCAGGCCCGGCAGCGTGAACGAGCCCAGGCCCTTCTTGTGCACCGACGCGAGGATGGTCGCTTCGAGCGATGCGATCACGGCCTTCACCGCCTTCAGTTCGACCGCGGCCACTTCGGCCAGGTGAGCGATCAGGCCGGTCTTGTTGAACGCGGTCTTGATCGGCTTCGCGACAGCGACGGCCTTGACCGGTGCAGCGGCCTTGGCGGCCTTCTTCGCGGGAGCAGCGACCTTGACGGCCTTCTTGGCGGGAGCCGCAGCCTTGGTGGCCTTCTTGGCGGGGGCAGCGCTCTTGGCGGGCGCCTTCGTCATCGTCTTCTTTGCAGTTGCCATGGGGTCTTGATGTCCTGATTATTGAAAATAGCCCGCGATTTGCGGGCCGCCCGCATTCTAGGCGGCCTCAGGCCAGCGCCGGGCCGTTCCCAAGCGGCCTGTGCACCCGCCCGGCGGGTGGCGGCGGGATTCCGCCGCCGGGTGCGCCATCAGGTGCGCGAACGCAGCTCGCGCACGCCGCGCCCGAGCTTGCGCCGCAACAGCGTGCGCAGCGTCACGCCGTCGGCGTAGCCGATCTGCGTCGCGATCTGGTCGACGCTCTGCTTGCCGGTGCGCAGCAAATGCAGTGCGCGCTCGATGCGCAGGTCCTGGAAGTACGACAGCGGCGTCTTGCCGAGCACGCTGTGCAGGCGCCGCGCGAGCGTGCGTTCGCTGGCACCGACGGCACGCGCCGCGTCGGCGAGCCGGAAGCCGGTCTTCAGGCGCCGCCGGGCCCAGGCCTCGAAACGCTCGACGATGGGGTCGGCATGCGCGAGGTGGTCGGGGATCACGAACTCGGCCTGCGAGCCACGCGCCTCGACCAGCAGATAGCGCGCCGCCAGCGCCGCCAGCGCCGGGCTGCGGCTGCGCACGACGCTGAGCGCCAGGTCGAGGTGCGCCATCGCCGCACCGGCGGTCGTGAAGCCGGCCGAGTTCACCAGCATGCGCGACTCGTCGAGCGCGACGCGCGGATAGCGCTGGCGGAACATCGGCGCGAGCCACCACGAGGTCGTCGCGTGCTGGCCGTCGAGCAGCGCGCTCTCGGCGAGCAGGAAGGTGCCGGTGCAGGCCGCGCCGGTGGTGGCCCCGGCGCGCGACCAGTGCTGCAATGCAGTCACCGCGTCGGCCACGTCGGCACGGGCCAGGCGTGCCGCGAGCGGCTCCGGCATCTTGGCGCCCAGCGCGGGCACGAGCACGGCATCGGGCCGGCGCACGTCGGCCACCGGCGTCACCGGCACCGTCAGGCCTTGCGCCGTGTGCACGCGACGCCGCACGCCGACGAGCGTGACCTCGATGGGCGCAGGTGCGTCGGGCAGCGTGGCCGCGAGTTCGTTCGCGGTGCTCAGCGTGTCGGTCAGCGCCGCCAGGCCGAGATCGAACACGCCGTCGAGCACGAGAAGGTGCAATCGCATGGCAGGAATGATATCAATGTTGTCACTCTCGCCACTCGCCGTTGAATCGACGATGACCCAGACTGCGGGCCTCGTCATGCTCATTCAACGAAAGGAACACCCCACCATGGTCAAGCTCGCACTGTTCGTCCGCCTCGAAGCCAAGCCGGGCAAGGAGGCCGCCGTCGCCGACTTTCTCGCCGGCGCGCTGCCACTGGCCAATGCCGAGGCCCGCACCGCCGCCTGGTTCGCGCTGAAGTTCGGCCCGTCCACCTTCGGCGTCTTCGACGCCTTCGCCGACGAGAGCGGCCGCCAGGCCCACCTCGACGGCCCGATCGCCGCGGCGCTGATGGCCAACGCGGCGGCGCTGCTCGCGACGCCGCCGGTCATCGAGAAGATCGACCTGCTCGCGGCCAAGCTGCCCGGGTGACGCTCAGGCGCGGCGCGGCGCCAGACTCGTGTGCCAGAGCGAGTCGCCGTTGATGTCGCGCAGGTGCACGGTCATGGCCGACGACTTCGCGTCGATCTGCACGTCGCCGAAGAACTGCATGCCCGCGCTCGGCGGCAGGTTGACCTGCCCCGGCGCGGGCGCCTTCATGTAGCGCACGTCGATGCCGAAGGTGTTGTCGAGGTCGTTGGGGCCGAAGGTGCCCGCATGCAGCGGGCCGCTGACGAATTCCCAGAACGGCTCGAAGTCCTGGAACTGCGCCTTGTTCGGGTCGTAGTAGTGGGCCGCGGTGTAGTGCACGTCGGCCGTCAGCCAGACCACGTTGTGCACGCGCTGGTGCTTGATGAAGGACAGCAGCTGCGCGATCTCGAGCTCGCGGCCCAGCGCCGGACCGTCGCCGTTGGCCACGGCCTCGAAGGTCATGCGGCCTTGCTTGTCCTTGCCGTCGGTCACCTGCAGCCCGATCGGCATGTCGGAGGCGATGACCTTCCAGGTGGCCTTCGATTCCTTCAGCGACCGCTTCAGCCAATCGAGCTGCACCGCGCCGAGGTATTGCGATTCGTCGTTGATCTCGGTCTGGCGGTTGTAGCCGTTCGGGCCACGGTAGCTGCGCATGTCGATCACGAACACGTCGAGCAGCGGGCCGTACGGGATCTTGCGGTAGACGCGCTCGTCTTCCTCGGGCCCGTGCCAGCGCATCGGCGCGTTCTCGAGAAAGGCGCGCGCGCCGCGCGCCGTCATCAGCGGCACGCTCTTCTCGGTGTAGCGCGCGTCGGCGCTCACGTCCTTGCTGCTCGACCAGTTGTTCATCACCTCGTGGTCGTCCCACTGCCAGATCTGCGTCACCTCGGCGTTGAAGCGACGCACGTTGGTGTCCAGCATGTTGTAGCGGTAGGCGCCGCGGAATTCCTTCAGCGTCTCGGCGACCTTGCTCTTCTCTTCGGTGACGAGGTTGCGCCAGGTGCTGCCGTCGGCCAGCTGCACCTCGGCCTGGATGGGCCCGTCGGCGTAGATGTTGTCGCCGCTGTGGATGAAGAAGTCGGGGTTGCACTTTCGCATCGCCTCGTAGATCTTCATGCCGCCGAAGGCCGCGTTGATGCCCCAGCCCTGGCCCACCGTGTCGCCCGACCACAGGAAGCGGATGTCGCGCCTGGTCGTCGGCGCGGTGCGGAAGTGGCCGGCGCGCGGCTCGCTCATGCCGCCGCCGGCGAGGTCTTCCCAGGTCACGCGGTAGAACACCTCCTGGTTGGGCGGCAGGCCGGTCAGGTCGATGCGCGCGGTGAAGTCGGTCGCCTCCTGTGCATACGGACCGCGCAGCTTGCGCGCGTTCGCGAAGCTCGCCGTCGTCGACCACTCGACCCACATGCGCGCCGCGCGGTCGCTGCGGGCCCACACCATGCCGCGGTCGGCCAGCACGTCGCCGCTCTGCACGCCGGACGGAAAACTGGGGCGCATGCGGTCCGACGTGACGACGGCCGGCGCCTGGGCATGGGCCAGCACGCCGCTCAACCCCGAGGCCGCACCGGCGGCAGAGGCGATCAACAGGCGGCGACGAGGAATGGAGACGAGGGTCATGGGATTCGATCCGTGTGGCGCAAAAGCACACATCGTCGGCGCCCGCGATGACGCCGTTGTGACGCCGACCGCACCGACTCGCGGTGTCATCTCTCGTTACCAATGCGGGGTCAGCTTGTGCGTTGCCGTGCCGAAGTTGCCTCTGTGGTTCCAGCTTTCCGAAGAAGAGGTCGACCCAACCGAATGCGCGACGGCCACGAGTCATCGCGCCGCCGAGGGTGTCTGCCCTCTCCCACGAACCGGAATTCATGATGCAACTCTTCCACAAGGCCCGCGTGGCCCTTCTTGCGCTCGCCGGCATCGGCGGTTTGATGCTCAGCGGTTGCGGTGGCGGCTCGACCGCGGGCCAGGACCCGTCGGTGTCGGACGCCACCGAGGAGCCGCAGGTTCAGGCCCTGGCGTACACCGTGGTGCCCGGCGAACTCGTGCACAACGGCCGCTTCGCCGACGGGCTCGCGTCCTGGACCGTCAGCGATGCGGTGCTGGTCCCCAGCGAGGTGCGCACCGGCGGCAAGGCGCTGAACGTCGGCTGGCAGGCCGTGCAGAAGTTCGGCTCGGTCGACCTGGCGCCGAGAAAGGCGTACACGCTGCTCGTGAAGGCACGCAACGAGAAAACGACGGGCACGACGCAGGTCGCCGTGCGGTTTCATCGGCCGGTCGGCAACGAGACGTTTCGAACCTACAAGCTGACCGTCGCCTCGAACGCCTACCAGGATTATTCGCTGAGCTTCACCACGCCCGAATACGTCGGCTTGGCCGATATCACCATCACGGCCAACGGCACGCGCACCATCATCGACAGCGTCTCGCTGACGATGCGCGAGGCGCTCGTGCAGACCGAGCCGATCACCTCGACCGTGGGCTCGTATGTGCCCGCAGGCTATGTGCTCGCGTTCAACGACGAGTTCCGCGGGACGACGCTGAACCGCGCCAAGTGGGCCACGCGCTACATCTACGGCGGCGAGACACAGGACCGCCTGAACGACGAGCAGCAGCGCTACACCGACAACAACACGCAGACCGTGGCGGGCGGCGTGCTGACGCTGACGGCGCGCAAGGTGTCGTCCACCGATCCCGCCGGCATCAACTACGAGTCGGGCATGATCCGCTCGCTCTGGACCTCGCGCTACGGCTTCTACCAGGCGCGCGTGAAGATGCCCGGCGGCATCGGCGTGTGGCCCGGCTTCTGGCTCAACTCGGACGTCTCTGCCGAAGGCCGCCTGGGCTGGCCCCCTGAGATCGACATTGCCGAGTTCGTGAACAACGGCGTGGAAGACAAGGTCAACATGCTTCACTCCAACGTGAAGCTGAACCCGGGAACCTCGTCGACGCTGACCTATGCCGATCCGGCGTTCAACACGACCTGGACGGCCTACCAGGCACCCTTCAACTTCAACGACGACTGGCACACCATCGGCGCCGAGTGGGACCCGACCAGCGTGACCCTGTACGTGGACGGCAAGAAGATCTACACGCGCAGCTACGCGTGGACGTATGCCGACGGCACGCTCGCCGGACCGGCCCACATCCTGCTGAACTTCGCGATCGGCGGCGCCTGGGCGGGCCGGCACGGCATCGACGACAGCGCCTTTCCGCAAGGCCTGCAGATCGACTGGGTGCGCGCGTATCAGCGGGTGAACTGAGGTCGCGCAGGGCGGATCAGATCAGTACAGCCAAGTCCCGTCGCCGAGCAGGTTGGTGTGGCAGTCGATGGACAGGTTGTCGCAGTTGGTGATGAAGGTCTGCATGGTCTGCGTGTTCCATCCGAGGATGTAGTCACCGTGGCCGCTGTAGCCGCCCGGGCTGGTCGATGCGTAGTTGTCGCTTGAGAGGCGCCACATCGCCATCGTGTTGGTGACGGCATAGTGGATCTCGTAGTCGATCTTCGGGATCGCCACCGGATGCGTGGACGGGCAGCCCGAGCCCGTGGTCTCGGCCATGTGGCTCTTGTGATCAGGGCTGTCGAGATTCACGCCGTCCCAGCACTGCGGGAAGCTCACTTCCATGATCAACTCGGTGTTGTTTCCACAACTCGCGGGAATGGAACTCTGCCAGCCGATGTCGTCGGTACCGCCGATACAAGCGTAGCGGCTTGCACTGGTGCCACTGGTGGGCGTTCCGGCGGCCGATCCGCTGATGAAGCGCAGCCCGGTGGGCACCGGTTTGACATCGGCAGGCTTCACGCCGCCATAACCGGTCTTGTAATAGACGAGAAAGCTGATGGGCGCGAGTGGCGTACCGTCGGTGGTGTCGATCATCGTCGGAAACCAATAGGCGGAACGATTCAGCGTCCCCCCCGCGCAGGTCGAGTTGCCGGTGGTCGCGATGGACTCGGCGGTTGAGCTCGCATCGGTCGCGGCGTTGCCAACAAAGGTGTGCAGATGCGAAACCCCGGGCTGGCCCGGGTACACGATGGGGTCGTTGAAGCCCATGTGCGAGAAGGTGCACGAAAGCCGGAATGACCCTATGTCCGAGGCGACAGGGCCCTGGGCCGCCCCGTTTGCGAAGATGGTCCCGGCCGTAGATTCGACACGCGCGGTGTCCCATCCGGTGGCAGCCGCGGGGATCTTCGTCTGATCGATCACCGGCAACAAGCTCGATGCCGATGTCGTGGTGGTGGTGGTCGTGGTGGAAGTGCTGGAACTCGACGTGTCACCACCACCGCCGCCACCGCCGCATGACGCGAGCGCCAAGGCGATGGCCAGACCCAGACCTGCCCGAAGCTGGGTGAATTTCGCTGCTCTCATAGAAACCTCGAACTGACAGAAAGGCGGCGCCGTGCAACAAACACGCATGCGCCAGGGGTTTCGATGGGAACCACCGATTGACAATTGTTTTCGACAGATGCGTCAACCGAACGCACTCAACGCGAAGAACCGTGAAGAAACGTACCAAGTCGCAAGATTTGTACGCACCGCAGCTGTTCCAACCTGGTGCACCGTGCGTCATCCCCGCGCCAGCACCGGCTTGAGCGCCGCCCCGGTGTGGCTGCGCAGGTTGCCCACCAGCGCCTCGGGTGTGCTCTCGCCCACCACCGCGCCGCCCTTCACGCCGCCGTCCGGCCCGAGGTCGATGACCCAGTCGGCTTCGGCGATGACGTCGAGGTCGTGCTCGATCACGACGACGCTGTGGCCACCGTCGACGAGCCGGTGCAGCACGCGGATCAGGCGCTCGACATCGGCCATGTGCAGCCCGACCGTCGGCTCGTCCAGCACGTACAGCGTGTGCGGCGCCTTGTTGCCGCGGCGCGTGACGTCGTCGCGCACCTTGCTGAGTTCGGTGACGAGCTTGATGCGCTGCGCCTCGCCGCCGCTCAGCGTCGGTGAGGGCTGGCCCAGCGTCAGGTAGCCCAGGCCCACGTCTTTCAGCAGCTGCAGCGGGTGCGAGATGTTGGGCATGGACGCGAAGAACTCGACCGCCTCGTCGACCTCCATCTTCAGCACGTCGCCGATGCTTTTTCCCCGCCAGCTCACCGCCAGCGTCTCGGCGTTGAAGCGTTCACCGTGGCACACGTCGCACGGCACCTTCACGTCGGGCAGGAAGCTCATCTCGATGGTGCGCATGCCCTGCCCTTCGCAACCGGCGCAGCGGCCTTCGCCGGTGTTGAAACTGAAGCGCGCCGGCGCGTAGCCGCGCGCGCGCGCTTCGAGCGTGTCGGCGAAGAGCTTGCGTATCGTGTCCCAGAAGCCGATGTAGGTCGCCGGGCAGGAGCGCGGCGTCTTGCCTATCGGCGTCTGGTCGACCTCGAGCACGCGGTCGATGAAGCCCCAGCCGTCGATGCTCTCGCAGCCCTGCCAGTTGGGCCGGCCGCCGCGCGTGTTGATGAACTGCAAGTTCGCGAGCAGCACGTCGCGCGCGAGCGTGGACTTGCCCGAGCCGCTGACGCCGGTGACGGCGACGAGGCGCTTCAGCGGCACGTCCACCGTGATGTTGCGCAGGTTGTGCTTGGACGCATCGCGCACCGTCAGCAGGCGGTTGGCCTCGCTCTCGGCCCGCACCGTCTTCGCCGTCACCGGCTCGATGAAACGCCGCGCCTGGATCGGGTGCACCAGCGGGTGCGCAAGGAAGCGGCCGGTGACCGAGTCGGGGTTGCTGCTGATCTCGCTCGCGCTGCCCTCGGCGACCAGGTTGCCGCCGCGCTTGCCGGCGCCCGGACCGATGTCGATGATGTGGTCGGCGCGGCGGATCGTGTCTTCGTCGTGCTCGACGACAACCAGCGTGTTGCCCTTGTCGCTGAGCGTCTGCAGCGCGTTCAGCAGCACCTGGTTGTCGCGCGGGTGCAGGCCGATGGTGGGTTCGTCGAGCACATAGCAGACGCCCTGCAGGTTGCTGCCGAGCTGCGCCGCGAGGCGGATGCGCTGGGCTTCGCCGCCGCTCAGTGTCGGCGCGGCCCGGTCCAGCGTCAGGTAGCCCAGGCCGACCTCTTCGAGGAACTCGAGCCGGCTCTTGATCTCGCTGACGACGTCGCGCGCGATCTCGGCATCGCGGCCCGTCAGCGCCAGCGCATTGACCCAGGTGCGCGCGTCGGTGACCGACCACTGCGCGATCGCGGTGATGGCTTCGGACTCGAAGGTCACGAGGCGCGAGGCCGGGTTCAGCCGCGTGCCGGCGCAGTCGGGGCACGGCGCGTCTTCGACGCCTTCGACCTCCTGCTCCTCGGACGGGAACGATTGCTCGCGCCCCTTGTTGTCGTCGTCGCGAACCGAATCGTCATACGCCTTGCGCTGCTCGCGCGTCAGCTTCAGGCCGGTGCCGACGCAGGTCGTGCACCAGCCGTGCTTGCTGTTGTAGCTGAACATGCGCGGGTCGAGCTCGGCGTAGCTGGTGCCGCAGGTCGGGCAGGCGCGCTTGGTCGAGAAGACCTTGACATCGCCGATGTGCGCGGTCGGCGTCTCGGCGATCATCGCGCCCTTCAAGCCGTCGAGCGGCGCGAGCAGGTGCATCACGCCCTTGCCGAGTTCGAGCGCGCTCGCGAGCATCGCGCGCAACTCGGGCTCGGCGTCGGCGCTGACGACGATGTCGCCGACCGGCAATTCGAGCGTGTGTTCCTTGAAGCGATCCAGGCGCGGCCACGGGTCGACCTTCAGGAACTCGCCGTCGACGCGCAGGTGCGTGTGGCCGCGGCCCTTGGCCCATTTTGCGAGGTCGGTGTAGACGCCCTTGCGGTTCACGACCAGCGGCGCGAGCAGGCCGACGTGCTCGCCCTTGTGATCGCGCAGCAGCTGCGCGGCAATGCTTTCAGCGCTTTGCGGCCTCACCGGCGAACCGTCGTTGACGCAGTGCTGCAGCCCGAGCTTCACATACAGCAGGCGCAGAAAGTGCCAGACCTCGGTGGTGGTCGCGACCGTGCTCTTGCGGCCGCCGCGCGACAGCCGCTGCTCGATCGCGACCGTCGGCGGGATGCCGTAGACCGCATCAACCTCAGGCCGGCCCGCCGGCTGCACGATGCTGCGCGCGTAGGCGTTCAGCGACTCGAGGTAGCGGCGCTGGCCTTCGTTGAACAGGATGTCGAACGCGAGCGTGCTCTTGCCCGAACCCGACACGCCGGTGACGACGCTGAACTTGCCGCGCGGGATCGACACGTCCAATGACTTCAGGTTGTGCTCGCGCGCATTGACGATGCGGATGGTCTCGTCGGGCGCACGGCGCGCCTCGCGCTGCGCCCGCACCATGTATTGCAGCGGCACGCCTTCCTCGACCGCGTGGCCGTCGAAGCCCATCGCCTTGTCGTAGGCCAGCAGCGCCTTGCCGGTGTGCGAGCTCGGGTGGTGTTTCACCTCTTCCGGCGTGCCGGTGCACACGACCAGGCCGCCGGCGTCGCCGCCTTCCGGGCCGAGGTCGATCAGCCAGTCGGCGGCGCGGATCACGTCGAGGTTGTGCTCGATCACGATGATGGAATGGCCTGCATCGAGCAGCTTGCGGAACGAGCGCATCAGCTTCGCGATGTCGTCGAAGTGCAAACCGGTCGTCGGCTCGTCGAACATGAACAGCGTGCCGCGCTTCGCAACCGGCTGGCGGCTCGCGGTCTGGCTTTGCGCCGTTTCGGCGAGGAAGCCTGCGAGCTTTAACCGCTGCGCCTCCCCGCCGCTCAGCGTCGGCACCGGCTGGCCGAGCTTCACGTATTCGAGGCCGACATCGACGATGGGCTGCAGCACGCGCAGCACCTCGCGGTCGTCGCGAAAGAGTTGCACCGCCTCGCTGACCGTGAGTTCGAGCACGTCGGCGACCGACAGGTCGCGGATCACGTCGCCGGGCAGGCGCCGGTCGATCTTCACGTCGAGGATCTCGGCGCGGTAGCGGCGGCCATCGCAATCGGGGCAGCGCAAATACACGTCGCTGAGGAACTGCATCTCGACGTGCTCGAAGCCCGAGCCACCGCAGGTCGGGCAGCGGCCGTTGCCGGCGTTGAAGCTGAACATGCCGGGGCCGTAGCCGCGCTGCGCGGCGAGTGGCGCCTGCGCGAACAGCTTGCGGATCTCGTCGAACGCGCCGACGTAGCTGGCCGGGTTGGAGCGCGCCGTCTTGCCGATCGGCGACTGGTCGACGAAGACCGCGTCGCTCAACCAGTCGGCACCGAGCAAGCCATCGTGTTCGCCGGGCGTTTCGGTCGCCTTGCCGAAGTGGCGCTGCAGCGCAGGGAACAGCACGTCCTGCATCAGCGTGCTCTTGCCCGAGCCCGAAACGCCGGTCACGCACACCAGGTGCAGCAGCGGGAACTCGACCGTCACGTTCTTCAGGTTGTGGTCGCGCGCGCCTTCGAGAATCAGCTTGGGCGTCTTCTCGCTCATCAGGCGCTTGATGCCCATCGTCACGTGCTTGCGTGCGCCCAGGTAGGCACCGGTCAGCGTGTCGGCTTGGCGGATCGCGTCGGGCGTGCCGTCGAACACGATCTGGCCGCCGCGCTCGCCGGGGCCAGGGCCCATGTCGATGAGCCGGTCGGCCGCGAGCATCACCGCCGGGTCGTGCTCGACGACGACCAGCGTGTTGCCGGCATCGCGCAGCCGGTGCATCGCCTCGATGATGCGGTTCATGTCGCGCGGGTGCAGGCCGATGCTGGGCTCGTCGAGCACGAACATCGTGTTGACCAGCGAGGTACCCAGCGCCGTCGTCAGGTTGATGCGCTGCACCTCGCCGCCGCTCAGCGTGCGGCTCTGCCGATCCAACGTCAGGTAGCCGATGCCGACATCGCAGAGGTATTTCAAGCGCGTGCGGATCTCGTCCTGCAGCAGCTTCAGCGCGTCGTCGAGCATCGTGCTCGGCAGGCTCAGGCTGTCGAAGAATTTACGGATGCGGGCTATCGGCATCAGCATCAGGTCGTGCACGGTCAGGCCCGGCAGCGCTTCGAGCTGCGCGCGGCTCCACTGCACGCCGATCGGAAGGAAACGCTTGGCCGGTGCCATCACCGCGTCAGCGTCTTCTTTTGTGCCCAGGCGCCACAGCAAGGCCTCGGTCTTCAGCCGTGCGCCGCCGCACACATGGCACGGCGTGTAGCTTCTGTACTTCGACAACAGCACACGGATGTGCATCTTGTACGACTTGCTCTCGAGGTACTCGAAGAAGCGCTTCACGCCATACCACTGCTTGTTCCAGTTGCCCTTCCAGTTCGGCGTGCCGTTGATGACCCAGTCGCGCTGCGCCTCGCTGAGCATGTTCCACGCGGTGTCGCGCGGGATGCCGGCCTCGCCGCCGTACTTCAACAAATCGTCTTGGCAGTCCTTCCAGGCCGGCGTCTGCATGGGCTTGATCGCGCCCGAGCGCAGCGTCTTGCGGCCGTCGGGGATCACCAGGCCATAGTCGACGCCGATCACGCGGCCGAAGCCGCGGCAGGTTTCGCACGCGCCGTAGGCCGAGTTGAAGCTGAACAGCGCCGGCTGCGGATCGGCGTAGCGGATGTCGCTGTCGGGGCAATGCAGGCCGGTCGAGAAACGCCACAGCTCGGGCTCGCCTTCTTCCTGCAACACGTAGACGGTGACGCGCCCGCTGCCGCGCTTCAGCGCGGTCTCGATCGCCTCGACCGCGCGCACCTTCTCGATGCCCTGGATGCGGAAGCGGTCGGCGACCACGTCGAGCAGCTTGCGGTCGCCGACCACGCGCTCGGCCTGCACACGCGTGTAGCCACTGGCCGAGAGCCATTGCTCGACCTCTTCGGCGCTGGTGTTCGCCGGCAGCTCGACCGGGAAGGTGAACACGAGGCGCGGGTCTGCGCCGGCGGTGCGCGCCATCAGCTCGGCGTAGATCGTCTCCGGCGAATCGTGGCGCACGCCTTGCGCGGTCTGCTTGTCGAACAGCTGCGCAGCGCGCGCGTACAGCAGCTTCAGGTGGTCGTTCAGCTCGGTCATCGTGCCGACCGTGCTGCGCGAACTGCGCACCGGATTCGTCTGGTCGATCGCGATCGCCGGCGGCACGCCGTCGACGCGGTCGACCGCGGGCCGGTCCATGCGGTCGAGGAACTGCCGCGCATACGCGCTGAAGGTTTCGACGTAGCGCCGTTGCCCCTCGGCATACAGCGTGTCGAACACCAGGCTGGACTTGCCCGAGCCGCTGGGCCCGGTCACCACCGTCATCTCGCCGGTGCGGATGTCCAGGTCGAGGTTCTTGAGGTTGTGCTGACGGGCGCCGCGAATGCGGATCACACCTGAGGACATGGGCGGCTCTCTGGCTGCGAAAAAGCAGCGAAGCGGAAGATTCTAGAGAGGCAGGTGCGGCTGTGCCGAATGCCGCACGAATATCCTTCGATCGCAGGCGCGACGCCGGTGCAGAATTCGGCCGAGCGCATCCAAGACGCATCCGTAGAGCCATAACAAGGAGATACATGTGCTGAAATCCATGGCCCTGTCCGTGCTGTTGCTGACCGGCCTGGCCGGGCCCGCGGCCGCGCAGATCCGCATCGGTCAGACCGCCGGGTTCACCGGCGCCGTCGCGTCGTCGGTCAAAGAGGCGACCGATGGCGCCAAGCTCTACTTCGACGCGGTCAACGCGCGCGGTGGCATCAACGGCCAAAAGATCGAGCTGATCTCGCTGGACGACCAGTTCGATCCCAAGCTCGCGGCCGAGAACGCGAAGAAGCTGATCGGCCAGGGCGTGGTCGCGCTGTTCCTGAACCGGGGCACGCCGCACACGCAGGCCATCATGCCGCTGCTGGCCGAAGCCAAGATTCCGCTGGTCGCGCCGTCGACCGGCGCGATGGTGTTGCACGAGCCGGTCAACCCGTGGGTCTTCAACGTGCGCGCCACCTACCAGCGCGAGGCCGAGCGCACGATCGCGCACCTGAACCTGGTCAGCGTGACACGCATCGCCGTGGTGCAGGTCGACGACACCTTCGGCGCGGACGCGTCCGTCGGCGTGCACAAAGGCCTCGCGACCGCGAAGCTCGAACCGGTCGCCTACGAAAAGTACGACCGCACCAAGCCCGACTTCGGACCACTGATCCCCAAGATCGTGAAGGCCGAACCGCAGGCCGTGATCTTCATCGGCTCGGGCACCGCGGTGATCGACGGCATGAAGGCGCTGCGCGCCGCCGGCTCGCGTGCGCAGATGGTGACGCTGTCGAACAACGCATCGGCCGGCTTCGTGAAGGCGCTGGGCGACCTCGCACACGGCACGGTGGTCAGCCAGGTGCTGCCCTCGGAGCGCTCGGTCGGCACGCCCCTCGTGAAAGAAGCCGCCGACCTCGCGAAGGCCAAGGGTGTCGAACTGACCCCCGCGTCGCTCGAAGGCTTCGCGTCCGCGAAGGTGCTGGTCGAGGGCCTGCGCCGCGCCGGCCGCGACCCGACGCGCACCGGGCTGAAGAACGCGCTGGAGACCCTCAACCACTTCAACCTCGGCGGCCTGGAGCTGAGCTACAGCGCGACCAGCCACACCGGGCTGGACTACGCCGACCTGTCCATCGTCGGCCAGGACGGCAAGTTCCGCCGCTAGTTCACGGCCTCTTGCAACGTTGGGCACGGCGCTTGCAAGCGCCGCTTACCCACTCTTGCAGGAGGTTCCGATGACGGCCTGGCCCCTGAACTGCACTGCGGCAAGCGCCGCCGAAGATGTGTTGTGGCGTCGCGGTGGTGCTGCCACCCACGGCCTGCTGACCGACACGCCCGCCGTGCCGCTGCGTTTCAACGCCGAGTCAGACAGGCCCACGCCCACCGCCGCGGCGATCGGGCGCGAAGCGGCCACCGAACTGGTGCGCCGCACCGCACAGATGCTGCGCATCCGCGAACTCAAACCACGCTGAGCCGCGATTCGGGCCACGGACCGCGTCGCTGACGGCAGTCCGGGTTCACACGCCGCTCAGTGCCGCGGGCGCCCCGCGAGGAAGTCGAAGGTCGCCGCCCAGGTCTGCGGCGAATTCAAGATGCCCAGGTGCGAGGTGCCGAGCACCGGGTCGAACGCGCCCTGCCCGGTCAAGTTCAGTTCCGCGGCCCCTTGCAGGCTTGCGCTGTGCGAGAAATTGGTCGCGCGGCCGAACGAATCTTCGGCCGGCACCGGTGCGATCGCGCCGTCTTGGATCGGGAAGTAGACGAAGCTCTTGTCGGCGTTGCGGATCACCAGCACGCGCGTCGGGCTGGGCGTGTCGTCGCCGCGGTTCAGTCGCTTGAGAAACGGCGTGTCGGGCGAACCCAGTTCCTTGCAGATTTCGCTGGACGGGGTGAAGCCGCCGGCGGCCGGCGCCTGAAAGTAGTTCAGCGGGCTCGGCGAGCAGTTGATGATGCCGTGGTTGGGCCCGTCGATCGCGACGAGGCGCCGCACCTTGCGGTACGCATCCTCCTGGCGCATCCATTCGCGTGCCAACGGCACGCCCAGGCTGTGCGCCACGATGTCGACCTCGTGCGCACCGGTGTAGGCCAGCACCGCTGCAACGAAGCGACTCAGGTCCGGCACGTTGGCCGCGACGGTGTGGGCGATGCGCGAGCGGTTGGTCTGATAGGCTCCGAGGTTGCACTGGTCGCCCTGGTAGCCCAGCGCCCACAGCTCGCTCGTCGCGTAACCGCGGTCGGCGAGGTATTGCGCGAAGGCCTGCACGCGGCCGAACGGGTTGCACGCGGTCGGGAACGGCGTGTCGTTGTTGCCGTGCAGAAAGATCACCGGCACGCGTCGCACCTGTCCGGCGGCGCCGAAGCCGATCACGGGCTTGGCCAGCGAGGTGTCCTCGATCACCGGGAAGTCGGCCGGGAAGCTGCTGCCGACGGTGTTTTGCGCGTGGGCGCAGGCGAAGCTGCCGGCAGCGAGCAGCGCCGACAGAAGGCGGGGGATGCGGTTCATGCGAAGTCTCCTTGTGTGTCGTGGTCAACAGGGGCCGGTCTCAGCCGGCTAGAAAACGCTCGACCAGCGCCCATTGCGCCGGCGTGTTCAACGCCGGTGCGTGACCGCAGTCCTTGATCTCGGCCACCACGGCGCGCGGGCCGGTGCTGCGCATCTTGTCGGCCACGTCGGGCAGCAGCAGGTCGGAGCTCTCGCCGCGCAGGCACAGCACCGGGATGTCCAGGCGCTCCCAGTCGTCCCACTGCAGGTAGTCGTCGACGTGGTGGGTGAACTGCATCACCATGGCCGGGTCGTAGTGCGGCGTCACGCGGCCGTCGGGCAGGCGGCGCGTCGAGGTCTCGGTGAGGCGCCGCCACTGCGCATCGCTGAGCCAGCCATAAGGCTGGTAGACGCTGCGGAAGTAGGCCTCGAGTTCGCTCACGGTGGCGAACGCGGCCGGGTTGCCGGCGTAGCTGCGGATGCGCGCGATCGCTGCGGCGGCGAGTTCGGGGCCGTTGTCGTTCAGCACCAACCGGCGCACGCGGCCGTGCAGGCCGCGCGCCGCGACGCGCGTGCCGATCGCACCACCCATCGAGGTGCCTATCCAATGAAACTGCGACAGGCCCAGCTGATCGACCAGCGCCACCGCCAACTGCTCGTAGAACGCGAGGCAATACTCGCGCTCGGGGTCGGGGCTCCACTGGCTCAGGCCGCGGCCGAGGGTGTCGGGGCAGATCACGCGGTAGCGCTGCGCGAGGTGGGCCGCGATGTCGTCCATGTCGCGGCAGGTGCGCGCCAGGCCGTGCCACGCGATCACGGTTTCGTCGTGTTGTGCGCCCCACTCGGTGTAGTGGAGTTCGCGGCCCGCGCAGCTCAGGTAGTGCGACGTGAAGCTCATGGCTTCGGCTTTCGCATCGCCCGCAGACGCCCGACCACGCCGGACGGGAAGTGATAGACCGACAGCACGAACAGGATGCCCAGCCACAGCAGCCAGCGGTCCGGCGAGATCAGTTGCGACAGCACCGGCACGCCGTCGACGACGCCGGCACCGAGCTTCATCAGGTCCTGCAGATAGCTTTGCGCGAGCACGAACAGCGCGCTGCCGACGATCGCACCGTAGACCGTGCCCATGCCACCGATCACGACGATCAACAGCACGTCCAACATGATCTCGAACGACAGCGTCGTGTCCGGCCCGTTGTAGCGCAGCCAGAGCGCGAGCAGGCAACCGGCAAGCGTCGCGAACAGCGCGGACAGCACGCTCGCCAGCGTGCGGTAGACGACGGTGCGGTAGCCGATCGCCTCTGCGCGGAAGTCGTTCTCGCGGATCGCCTGCAGCACACGGCCGAACGGCGAGTTGACGATGCGCAACATCATCAGCACCAGCACGGCGGCCACGACGAACAGCAGGTAGTAGCTGGCGAAGCGGCCGTCGATGCTGGCGCCGAGCAGCGGCTCTTCCAGGTAGGACGTGCCGGGCTGCAAAGCCTCGGGCACCTTGAACGTGAGCCCGTCTTCGCCGCCGGTGAAGTCCGACAGCTGCGATGCGAGGCCGAGAAATGCCGACGCGACGGCGAGCGTGATCATCGCGAAGAAGATCGCTTTCACGCGCAGGCTGAACAAGCCGATCAGCAGCGACAGCAGCAGCGAGATCGCCAGCGCCGCAGCGATGCCGAGCGCGACCGCGCCCCAGCTCGGCGACCCTCTTGTGCACGCGATCGCGACGCCGTAGGCGCCGATGCCGAAGAACATCGTGTGCGCGAAGCTGACGATGCCGGTGTAGCCCAGCAGCAGGTCGAAGCTCGCGACCAGCACGATGAAGACGATGATCTTCGCGGCGACGTTCAGCGCCTTGGTGCCGGGGAACAGGAAGGGCGTCAGCGCCAGGCCGAGCACGATCGCAACCAGCAGCAGCGCGAGCCAGCGGTTGCGCGGCAGGTCGTGGGAGAGGAGTCGGTTCAGCATCACGGTCACCGGTTCGCCACGGGGTACAGCCCCTGCGGCCGCCACAACAGCACCGCGACCATCAGCCCGATGTTCGAGAACATCGCAACCTTGGGCGCGAGAAATCCGGTGTAGTTGGCCATCAGCCCGACCAGCAGCGCGCCGACCAGGCAGCCGGTCGTCGAACCCAGCCCGCCGATGATGATGACGATGAAGATCAGCACATTCACGTGCGCGCCGATCTGCGGCAGCACGCCGTGCTGGTACACGCCCCACAGCGCGCCGCCCAGGCCGGCGAGCGCCGAGCCGGCGACGAACACGCCGACGAACAGGCGCCGGATGCGGTAGCCCAGGCTCTCGACCATCTCGCGGTCCTGCACGCCGGCACGGATCAAGAGGCCGACCTTGGTGCGGTTCAGTGTGAACAGCATCACGGCGAGCACGACCAGACCGACCAGCGTCGCGAACACGCGGTACTTCTCGACCGCCGAGTCGCCGAAGGTGATCACGCCGCGCAGCGCCTCGGGCATCTCGATCGCGATCGGCGTCGCGCCCCAGACGACCTTGATCAGCTCCTCGCCGATGATCATGCCGCCCATCGTGATCAGGATCTGCTTCAGGTGCTGGCCGTAGACCGGCCGCACCAGCACACGCTCGAAGGCCCAGCCGACGGCCGCCGCCAGCGTCATCGCCACCAGCATCGTCGCGAACACCGCGACCAGGTTGCGCCACAGCTCGGCGGAGCTGGTCCAGTCGCTCATCAGCGCGAACACGCTGGTGGCCAGGTACGCACCGAGTGCGATGAACACGCCGTGGCCGAAGTTCAGCACGTCCATCAGCCCGAACACCAGCGTCAGGCCCGATGCGATGATGAAGATGATCATGCCCATCGCCAGGCCCGCGACGGTCAGCGTCAACCAGGTGCTGCTCGAGCCGATCAGCGGCATCGCTCCCAGGGCGAGCAAGGCAACCAGCGCGAGCGGCAGAAAGTCGAACTGGGCTTTCGGAATGGCGTCGCCGCTCATTGGTGTGCTCCGAGCGAGAGACCGAGGAATTTGTGTTGCAGCGATTCGTCGTCGGCGAGCTCGGCCATGGCGCCGGCATGCACGACGCGGCCATCGTCCATCACCGCCACGAAGTCGCCCAGCGCCTTGGCCATCGCGAAGTTCTGCTCGACCAGCAGCACTGTGGTCTGCGTGCGCTTGAGTTCGCGCAGTGCCGCGATCAGGTTCTGTACGATGGCCGGCGCGAGGCCCTTGCTGGGCTCGTCGATCAGCAGCAGGCGCTGCTCCTCGACCATCGCGCGCGCAATCGCCAGCATCTGCTTCTGCCCGCCCGAGAGCTTGCCGGCCGGGTAGAGCCAGAACTTCTTCAGCGCCGGGAACAGGCCGAACAGCCACTCGAGCCGCACCGTGTCCATCTGCTCGACGGTGCGCGCGTTGCGCGCCGCGAGCAGCAGGTTCTCGCGCACCGTCAGGTCGCCGAAGATGCCCATGTTCTCGGGCACGTAGGCGATGCCGAGCTGCGCGATTTCCGGCGTCGTGCGCTGGCCATCCTTGCCGCCGATCTGGTGGCCGTCGAAACGCACCGAACCTTTCGATGCCGGCCACAAGCCCATGATCGTGCGCAGCGTCGTCGTCTTGCCAGCGCCGTTGCGGCCGAGCAGCATCGTCACCTGGCCGACCGGCACGGCGAGGTCGACGCCGTGCAGGATGTGGTACGCGCCGATGTGCGTGTGCACGTCGTCCAGCGTCAGCAGGTTCATATGGCTGCCTCGTTCGCGATGCCCAGGTAGGCTTCCTGCACGACCTTGGACGCGATCACCGTCGCCGGCTCACCGTCGGCCACCAGCTGCCCGTTGTGCAGCACGATGATGCGGTCGGCCAGCTCGCGCACCACATCCATCTTGTGCTCGACGAGCAGGATGGTCTTGTCGGCCTCGCGCTTGAGCGCGCGGATCAGGTCCAGGATCACCGGCACATCATCGACGCTCATGCCGGCGGTGGGCTCGTCGAACATGTAGACGCTGGGCTCCAGCGCCATCAGCATCGCGACCTCGAGCTTGCGCTGGTCGCCGTGCGGCAGGCTGCTCGCGTGCGCATCGGCGCGGTCCGCGAGCTTGACGCGGGTGACGAGTTCCATCGCGCGGTCCAGCGTGGCGCGCTGGTCCGACCACACCGACCACAGGTTCAGGCCCTGCTTGCGGCGCGACTGCACCGCGAGCCGCACGTTCTCGATCACCGACAGGTTGGGGAACAGCTGCGTCAGCTGGAACGCGCGGCCCAGCCCCGCGTGCGTGCGCGCCGACGCGGCCTGGTGCGTGATGTCGACGCCGTTCAGATGCACCGAGCCCCCGCTCGCGCGCAGCTGGCCCGAGATCAGGTTGAAGTAGGTCGTCTTGCCCGCACCGTTGGGGCCGACGATCGCCGTCAGCGTGCCCGGTGTGAAGGCGCAGCTGACATGGTCAACGGCGACATGGCCACCGAAGCGGATGGTAAGGTCGCGGGTCTGGAGCATCGCTGACCTGCGCCGAAGTCAGCGCTTGTTCCGGATGGGGACATCCATTTCCTCGGGCTTGATCTCGCGCACCAGCTCCGGCACGCCCCAGGCGAACGCCGGGTCGACCTTGATCTTGAAGTGGTACATGCTCTGCATCGCCTGGTGGTCTTCCTTGCGGAAGGTCATCTTGCCCTTGGGCGACTCGAAGCTCATGCCTTCCATCGTCTTGATCAGCTTCTCGGTGCTGGTGTCGCCAGCCGTCTTCTTCAGCGCCTCGACCAACGCGATGCCAGCCGCCATGCCGCCTGCGGTGAAGAAGTCCGGCGGGGTCTTGTAGAGCTTGTAGTGGTTCGCGACCAGCCACTCGTTGACCGGGTTCTTCGGGATGCCGAAGTAGTAGTACGTCGCGCCTTCCATGCCGGGGAACTGCTTGTAGGCCACCATCGCCGGCATGATGTTGCCGCCGGTCGCGATCTCGATGTTGTAGCGCTTCAGGTCGAGGTCGGCGATCTTGAACGGGTTGCCGCCGCCACCGGCCCAGATGATCCAGATCACCTTGCGGCCAGGCTGGTCCTTGAGCTTGTCGATGATGCGCTGCGCACCCGCGGTGAAGTCGGTGGTGTTGGTCGGCAGGTATTCCTCATGGACGATCTTGGCCTTCTTGATCGAGTCCTTGAAGGCTTTCACGCCGTCGCGGCCGAAGGCGTAGTCCTGGGCCAGCGTCGCGATGCTGGTGCCGGCCTTGTCCTGCGCGACGGCGTTGCTGATCGCGTCCTGCGAGCTGTTGCGGCCGGTGCGGAAGATGTACTTGTTCCACTTGTCGCCGGTGATCGAATCGGCCACCGCGGGCTCGACCAGCAGGATCTTCTTGTATTCCTCGGCGACCGGCAGCAGCGCCAGGGCCACGCCCGACGAGCTCGGGCCGACCGCGATGTCGGCCTTGTCGTCGCCATAGGCGGTGGCGAGCAGGCTCTTGCCCACGTCGGGCTTGCCCTGGTCGTCCTTCTCGATCACGGTGAGCTTCTTGCCGGCCACCGTCATCGTGCCGCCGGTCGCGTAGTCGAGGCCCAGCATCAGGCCGATCTGGGTCTGCTTGCCATAGGCCTCGAGCGGGCCGGACTTGCTGTAGACGTGGGCGATCTTGATCTCGCCCTTGGCCTGGGCCGACGCGAGCATCGGCGACGCGATCAGCGCGAGCGCGCCGAGGGCGGTGATCGCATGGCGGCGAGAAATAGAGCGAGCTGAGGTCATGCAGGCGTCTCCTGAGAACGGGAAGTGGTGTGCACTGGCGGCACTCGGTGCAACAAAGGTGCAAGCCATGTGCCACGTCGCACCAACTAAGTGCAAACCCTGAGGTTTGGTCCCGTGGAAGCAAATTCAGAGGGAATTCGAGGTCTTTCGACTTGAATTTCCCCAACGAGATCGTCTGAATTCAAGGCAATCTCTCAAGAAAGCGCATTAATTTCATGCACTGCCTGATTTTCAGACTCAGAGCTTCATCTCCAGCCGGATCTGCAGGTTCAGGTAGGTCGGCGCGGTGTTCGTCGAGGTTTCGCGGTAGGGCACGCCGCTCGACGGATCGATGCCCTCCACGCTGCCTCCGGTCAGGTAGTCGCGCGGCGCCAGGTTGCTGGCCGTCACGCGCAACTGCAACGTCGGGTTGAAGACCCACAACGCATAGGCGTCGACCACGGCCTTGCGACCCTGGGTGGCCGTCTGCAGCTCGCTGACGCGGGTGTCGTAGGCCGGCGTCCAGTTGACGTTGCCGCCCAGCGTCAGCGGCCAACCCGGCACGCGGTAGTCGGCACCGAGGTTGGCGGTGAAGTCGGGCTGCTGGTCGAGCCGGTTGTCGGGGCCGGGCACGCTCTTCACGCGCGAGCGGAACACGCTCGCGTTCGCGCGCACGTCGACCTTGGGCGCGGTGTCGCCGACCACGTCGCTGAGGCGAAACTTCGCTTCCAGCTCCAGCCCCTGCGTCACCGCGTCGCCGATGTTCTGCTGGCGCGCCACATAGCGCGGCTGGCCGGGCGACCACGACACGTCTTCCAGCGTGGTCTGGCTGCGCATGAAGTTGCGGATCTCGCGGTGGAACACGTTCGCGCTCAGCAACCCGCCGGCAGCGAGGTAGCGCTCGACCGCCACGTCGAGGCCGGTCGCGAGCTCGGGCTTCAGCGTCGGGTTGCCGGCGTAGTCGGGCTGGGTCGGCGTGTTCGCGCCTGGCGCCGGGTAGCGCGTGTTGATGCGCGGCCGCGCGATCAGGTTTTGCAGCGTCGGCGAACGGTAGCTGCGCGTCAGGCTGAAACGCACCTGGTCGCGGCTTTCGGGTTCGGGCTTCCAGACCGCGTGCAACAGCGGTGTCCAGACACTGCTGCGGTTCGTCGCGTCCGCGCTCTCGCCGCTGCCGCGCGTCGTGATCCCTTCCCAGCGCAGGCCGGCGTGCGCGGCCCACTGCGGCGTCAGCTTCCATTCGTCCTGCGCGAACGCGGCAAAGCGCACCGACGACGCGCTGACGTTATCGCCGAAGTCGACCAGCAGCGGCAGCCCGTCCTGCAGCGTCGTGCGTTCCTCGTTGCGGTGATTCGTCTCGCCCTCGATGCCGGTCACGAACGTGTGATCGCCCTCCAGCACGCGCGTGAACTTGCTCGCGAGCAGCAGGTTGCGGTCGACGATGTCGGCGCGGTCGTCCAGCGTGCGGCTCAGCGCGCCGCCGGTCGTCTCGTTGCGCAGCGTCGCGCTCAGGCTGCGGCCCTGGCCGAAGCCGAACTTGCTCTCCAGCCGCCCGCCCGCGTCGAAGCGGTGGTTCCATTGCCCGTTCAGGCGCGCCAACGTGAAGCTGCCGTCGCCGGCCGTGTCAGCGCTGTCGTAGGGCGCGGGCAGCGTGCCCACGCTCTGCGTCAGCGTGCCGTGGCGTTGCGTGCTGCCGCTGCCGTAGATCAGCAGCGGCATCAGCGTGACGACGTCGATGCCCTGCTCGCCGCGCCATTGCAGCCGGCCCGTCGCGTGCACGCCCTGGCGCCTCTCGTGCACGCTGCCAACATCGGTCTGGTTCAGCAGCACGCTGTCGTCGACCAGGCTGCGGTCCACCGTCGTCGTCGTGCTGCCGCTCTGCCGGTCCTGGCTGAACACGCTGACCGAGGTGTTGACGATGAACGGGCCGATCGGCTCGTTGCGCGTCCACGCGATGCTGGGCTGCAACTTGCCGTTCTCGAGCCCCGCGATCAGGCGCAGGTCGTTGATGTGCTTGTTGAAGCCTTCGCGCGTGATGATGTTGATGGTGCCGGCGATCGCGCGCGCGCCGGTCTCTGCCGTCGGCGCGCGCAGGATCTCGATGCGCTCGATTTGTTCCGGTGTCAGCGAGTCGAGCGAGAAGCCGGGCGGGATGCGCTGGCCGTCGAGCAGGATCTGCGTGTAGCCATTGCCCAGGCCACGCATGCGGATGTTGCCGCCGCGTCCCGGTCGGCCCTGCATCGTGACGCCGGGCAGGCGCTTGAGCACGTCGCCGAGGTTGCTGTCGCCGTAGCGGTCGATCTCGTCGCGGCCGATCACGATCTTGGCGGCGGTCGAGGTGCGCCGCTCCTCGGTGTCGCTGGCCCGCGTCGCAGTGACCTCGACGCGCTTGAGCTCGGTGGCGGCCGGCGCCGAAGCGCCCGACGCCGCCGGTGCGGGCGCGGCGCTCTGTGCGCCGGCCAACGCCGCGCTCATCCACAGCGTGGCACCCACGCACCGGGCGCCCCGGCGCAGCCAGGCGGACCGGCGGCCCAGGCTCAAGAGTCGGCCCGCGCGCTCTGCGTCGCGAGTTTTTCGTACAGCGTTGCGCGCGCGATGCCCAGCAGGCGCGACGCGGCCAGCTTGTTGCCGCCGGTGGCCGCGAGCGCGTCATGGATGGCGCGCGCTTCGAGCTCGGCGATCGCCTGCGGCAGGGGCTTGATGGCCGCCACGGGCGCGAGCCCGCTCGCGACAGGGCGAGCCCCCTCGACGGCGCGCCGTGGCGCGGCCGGCGTGGGTTCGACGGCCGGCGCGTCGTGCAGGACGCCGGCGAAATGCGCGGCCGACAGCACCGGGTCGTCGGTCATCAGCGTCGCCTGCTCCAATGCATTGCGCAGCTCGCGCGTGTTGCCCGGCCAGGGGTGGCGCGCGAGCAGATCCAGCGCGTCGGGCGTCAAGCTCTTGTGCGGCAGGCCGCTGCGGCGCGCGATGTCCTCGGCCAGCGTCTCGACCAGGGCCTCCAGATCAGCGGGCCGGTCGCGCAGCGCGGGCACGCGGATCGGCAGCACGTTGAGCCGGTAGTACAGGTCGGCGCGAAACGTGCCCGCCGCCACCATGGCCGGCAGGTCACGGCTGGTCGCCGCGATGATGCGCACGTCGACGCGCTGCACCTGGTTGCTGCCCAGCGGCTCGACCTCCTGCTCCTGCAGCACGCGCAGCAGCTTGCTCTGCAGGGCCAGCGGCATGTCGCCGATCTCGTCGAGCAGCAGCGTGCCACCGTCGGCCAGCTTGAACTTGCCCTCGCGCCCCTTGCGGTCGGCGCCGGTGTAGGCACCGGGCGCGACGCCGAAGAACTCGGCCTCGAGCAGCGTCTCGGGCACGGCGGCGATGTTGACGCCGACGAAGGGCTTGGCCGCGCGCGGGCTCGCCGCGTGGATGCCGTGCGCGAGCAGCTCCTTGCCGGTGCCGGTCTCGCCCAGCAGCAGCACCGTGCTGTCGGTCTGGGCGACGCGACGCGCCTGGCGCTTGACCTCGACCGCAAGCGCACTGGTGCCGACGAAGCTCGCGATCGTGTGCTTGGGCCGGCGCTGCTGCGTCAGGTGCGCCGCGAGCTGCTGCTGCGCCAGCGCCAGGTCGCGCTCGAGTCGCGCGAACTTGGCGATCAGCGGCTGCATCGTCGTCTCGGGGTGGTCGAGCAGCACCATGCCCATCGCGCCGATCACCGTGCCGTTCGCATCGCGCAGCGGCAGGCGGCTGACAAGAAAGGTGCCGGCCTTGTTGCTCAGCAGGTCGACCAGGATGGGCTCGCCGGTCTCGATCACCTGCGCCATCAGCGTGTTCGGCACGACCTCTTCGACGCGGCGGCCGACGAAGTCAGACTCTTCATGCTCCAGCGCCGGCAGAAACTGCTTGTAGCCCTCGCTGATCCAGACGATGCGGTGCGCGCGGTCGACGACCAGCATGCCCATCGCCGTGCTCGCGAAAATGTCGAACATGCTTTGCGCGGCGAGCTTGAGCACGCTGTCGGCATCGGCGGGGAGCGTGGTGGGGGGCGTGGACATCCGGGGGAACTGTAGCGTTCCCCCGGGGCGTGCGCCATCGGGAGTCGGCCAGAATGCGCGCATGAGCGGTTCCATCACCTTCCACCCCGCCGCGGACGACGGCGTCGCGCGGGTCGTGCTGTCCCACCCCGGCAAGCTCAACGCGATCGACATCGCGATGTGGCGCGAGCTGCGGACGCTGTTCGAGACGCTGCAGTCCTTGCCGATCGCCGAAGCGCCGCGCGCCATCGTCGTCAGCGGCGCCGACGGCCAGTTCGCCTCGGGCGGCGACATCGTCGAGTTCGCGAGCTTTCGATTCGACGAGGCGCGGCTGCACGACTTCCACGAGCACATCGTCGCGCCGGCGTTGCGGGCGATGAGCGACTGCGACATCCCGCTGTTCGCACAGATCGCCGGCGCCTGCATCGGCGGCGGCTTCGAGATCGCGGCGTGCTGCGACATCCGCGTGTGCGGCGAGGGCAGCCGCTTCGGTGCGCCGATCGCGAAGCTGGGCTTCCCGATGGCGCCGGGCGAGCTGGAGTTGCTGGTGCAAGTCGCCGGTGCCGTCACGCTGCGCGAGATGCTGCTCGAAGCGCGCCTGTTCGATGCGGCGCGCGCGCTGCAGCTGGGCCTGGTGCACGCGGTCGTGCCCGACGAGGCGGTCGCGACGCACACGCTGCAGCGCGCCCGCCACGCCGCCGCGCTGTCGCCGCAGGCCGCACGCATCAACAAGCGCACGCTGCGGCAGATCGCCGCCGGCGGCCCGGGCGACGCCCAGCGCCGCGCCCACTTCAGCTACGCCGACAGCGCCGAACATCGCGAAGGCGTGACCGCCTTCATCGAGAAACGACCCGCCCAGTTCCGACCATGACCGTCAACGCCAACCTCTTCTGCGCTCTGCGCGCAGCCTTCCCTGCCGACCTCGACACCATCGCGATCGAAACGGCCGACGGCGCGCCGCTGTACTACACGTGGCGCGACCTCGACCGCGGCACCGCGATGCTCGCGAACCTGCTCGAGTCACTCGACCTGCCGCCAGGTGCGCGCATCGGCGTGCAGACCGAGAAGTCGGTCGAAGCGCTGATGCTCTACCTCGCGGTGCTGCGCGCGGGCTTCGTCTACCTGCCGCTGAACAGCGCCTACCAGAGCGCCGAGATCGACTACTTCATCGCCAATGCCCAGCCCAGCGTCGTCGTCTGCGCGCCGCGCAACTTCGGCTGGGTCAGTCGACTCGCGTTCAGCGCCGGCACCGCGCACGTGTTCACGCTCGACGAGTCGCGCGGCGGCAGCCTGCTGCAGCGCGCCGCGGTGCACCCCGATGTGCATGCGCCGGCGCCGCGCGCAGTCGACGACCTGGCCGCCATCCTCTACACCAGCGGCACGACCGGGCGCAGCAAGGGCGCAATGCTGAGCCATGGCAACCTGCTCAGCAACGCACAGGTGCTGAAGAAGGCCTGGGGCTGGCGGTCGCCGGAGCAAGGCGGCGACGTGCTGATCCACGCGCTGCCGATCTTCCACGTGCACGGGCTGTTCGTCGCCTCGCACGGCGCGCTGTTGAACGGCAGCAAGATGATCTGGTTCAACAAGTTCGAGCCGCGCGCCGTGATCGCACGCCTGCCCGAGGCCAGCGTGTTCATGGGCGTGCCGACGCTGTACGTGCGGCTGCTCGGCGAGCCCTCGCTGACGCGCGAGGCCTGTGCCCACATGCGGCTGTTCGTCAGCGGCTCGGCGCCCCTGCTGCTCGAGACCTTCGAGGACTTCCATGTGCGCACCGGCCACACGATTCTCGAGCGCTACGGCATGAGCGAGACGGTGATGCTGACCTCGAACCCGTATGCGCTGAAGGACGGTTTCCGGCGCGGCGGAACGGTCGGCTTCCCGTTGCCCGGTGTCGGCTTGCGCGTGGTCGACGATGCCGGTGCGGCTTGCCCCACCGACGAGATCGGCCACATCCAGGTGCGCGGGCCCAACGTGTTCAAGGGCTACTGGCAGATGCCCGAGAAGACGAAGGAAGAGTTCACCGCCGACGGCTGGTTCAAGACCGGCGACGTCGGCCGCGTCGATGGCCAGGGCTACGTGACCATCGTCGGGCGCAGCAAGGACCTGATCATCAGCGGCGGCTTCAACGTCTACCCGGCCGAGGTCGAGGGCGTGCTCAACGACATGGCGGGCGTGGCCGAGAGCGCAGTGATCGGCGTGCCGCATGGCGACTTCGGCGAAGCCGTGGTCGCGGTCGTCGTCGCACGCGCGGGGGCCCTGCCCGACGGCACGGCGCTGATCGGCGAGCTCAAGTCCAGGATCGCGAACTTCAAGGTGCCCAAGCGCGTGTTCGTCGTCGCGGAGCTGCCGCGCA
>Ga0307509_10002276_pt1 | contig 31384 bp, 26 predicted proteins | sample 10_EM_MG_FD_202245 | JGI IMG/M metagenome (GOLD analysis project Ga0307509, IMG submission 202245) | Populus trichocarpa ectomycorrhiza microbial communities from riparian zone in the Pacific Northwest, United States - 10_EM | ecosystem: Host-associated > Plants > Roots > Unclassified | place...
TGTAGTCCGTCCTAACCCATGCCCGGGACGGACGGCCGGGCCCTACAGGTGTCTCAGTTGAACTGCTATTTTAAAATTTCCGAGCCGGGAGTCTGTGCTTGAAGAAACGAAACATCTTTATTACAACACTATCATCATATTTGGGTATCAGGTATCAAAATTTCTCATCAATCAACCAAGCTGTGCACTCATATCCGATCCCCGGAACCTGCCCTAGTTCCCCGCCTAATATTACCGCTCTGTCCTCCAAATCCCCAAGCATATTTCCTTCTCTTATCAAATGCACGAAGCAACAGCTCAGCGGATAGAGCAATCACACATTATGAATACCGTAAAAACTCCTGTCATTTGCTATCTCCGAATCTACTGCCTAGAAGTCTTCAAAAGGGTTAGTGCTTTCCTATGCGGGATAAGATCAATCATCAGAACGTTATTAAATCTCATTAACCGACACACGCAATTCTATTAACCTGTCAAACTGAACCTATTATAAGCTGACGGAGATAGCGCATCGAAAGTATTTTTATGATATTTTTATGAAATACCTACAGGTGACGCCCGTCAATTCCAAAGACGGCGAGGCCCTACCGGAACTTGATATTAACTGCAGGACTGTAGGTTGACGGCCGGGCCCTGCAGTCTTTCTGGAAATGGTGAGGACGGACGCCAGGGCCCCTCAGTCCGGACGGGATGGTTGGGAACACTGAATTCAATGGTATAATGGTGAGCACAGCTAGATAAGTGGGGCCATCCACCGTGATTAGCATTAGTCCAATCTATAGCTCAAGCTATTGTTCTGTGTCATGAGAAAGCTCATGAGATTGGCGACTACTGGATGTCATGCTTTCTGGTCTCTGGTGGAATTTGCAACAACCACATCCGAGGCAATGTCTAGCAAGAATTTAGGACGGTGGAAAATTGGTAAACCATTTTTGCATCGTCTATTGGAAAACGATGCAGGTTGAGACGCCACCGCCTACGAGTAAATTTATTACCCAAACTTTTGAAATGGGCGGTTTGGTAAACGAGCCCTAATTTCGTATTCAAGGCCTAAACTCAGTTTCACTTCCCTCCTCCCCATGGAATGTGTAAGACCCTCCTCACAAGTGGACAACTACGCACTAGAGTGTTAAGAATACGTGGGAATACATGGAAATAAATGGGCATCCGGGCACCAGAACGCGGTGGCATGAAAAGATTTTCCTCCACAGGTTTCCTTCTTTCGTTTACTATCCATCTCTGCTCCTCACCTTTGATACTATTCCCCCTGAGTCCAATCGCATACCTGTGTATCGTGCTGGTTATCCCCAACCTCCCTTTGCTCCTCAATTCATTCACCTCCGTGAAACCCCCGTCCCGATCATTTCCTCCCCTTCTGATATTTTGAACCTAGATCTCTAAACTTGGAAGAGTGACGGTCTAGGTTATGGCTGCGTTATATAACAACCGAGGAAAGTGTGGCAAAACAAGATTAAGGTTCATGCCCGGAGGTGATGGCGCTTGGGTGTAGAGGTACGTACAGTATGAACGCACCGAAGGGGAGCCGATCTTTTTTCCTTTTTGTGGGTACAGTAGTGTAGAGTACTGATCATAGTATCATAGCTTTTTCATGTTTGGGGTAGATATAAAAACAGCCCTGGGTTGCACTATGCGCCTACAGTATACAGCGCAGTACTATACATGGCGGCTGCAATGGATATTAGAATGCACAACCCTTATCTTCACGAAACCCGGTAGGAGGTTGCTGGGGGAGCTATCCGGTTTGTGTCAACATCTCTAAGAACTATGCAACCATACCCGGGGCTGGGTGGTATGTAGAAGTTGGATCAATTCATTTCATAAGACCCGGTGCCCTTGGATGTATACCATTCAGCTGAATTGGCTCTCGAGAGCTCGTTCCCTGCTGTACGGTACAAAATTCGTGCTCTATCGCACAGGTCTTGGAAAAAATCCAACGTCAGCGAACACAAGTATGATGCGGCTGAAGTCACTCCAAAAGGGCGGAAATCCGGAGTCTCCAGAATCCCGATCCACACCCCACCTCTTAACCAATTAAAAAATCTACGTCAATAGCTAGATAGCTAAAGATCTAGTAAATCCGGAATTCACATTTCCATAGCGAATTCCCTTGTTCTGTGGGCAGCGCCCGCGAATTGGCATGGCCAATCCTAAAACCGGAGGTTAGCGCAGAGAGATTTTACAAGTACGGGCACCTGAAGAAAAAGATACAGGTTTTGAGAACCGCCAATTTCATATTCCACAGTTCATCGAATATTGCACCGAATGCTCAAATATTGAAATGTCACAGTTTGTATACCCAGAAATATTATTTCACCAAGAATCGATTTATTTGCCGAGCAGGTGGTCGAGTTCTAGCGCTCTGAAAAATGTTATTTTCGCGAAATGGCTGCCACCATCGTTGACTTGTGTCAGAGCACTGTGCTGTACTGTACAGTACCCTGCACTGCATGGGGTAGTATAACGCTGAGAGAGGTGTCGCATATGTATTACACGTGTATAACAAGGTGGCTAGCAAAGGAAGGGTATTGTTGGCTCAAATTTGGGGCTTGCTCTGAGGACCATGAGGCGTTCAGGAGGTTCCACGAAAAACCCCGCTTTCTTCAGCCCTTAGGAAATCTTGTAGTGGACCACCTTCATCATCCATCATCTACAGCTAGCACAACATCTTAAGCTGCAAAGGAACCTCAAAATGTCGCAATTATTCAGTAATAATATCGGCTCTTTGAACACGAATATTAGCTTCACTGTGGCCGACGACCTACCTAATATCCTAGCCTGGTTATCCCCACTAGATCCAAAACTACGGCATCAGGATATCCGAGACCGTCGAGTTGAAAATGTAGGGGAATGGCTCCTACAAACCGAGGAATTTAGAAGCTGGCACGCTGGGGGCCAGGGAGGCGAACCCGTCAATCAGATTTTGTTTTGTTACGGGGATCCGGGGGCTGGCAAAACTTTTGTTAGGTAACAAGGGTGAACCTCAAAAAATAGAAGAAAAATAAGAAGTACTGACAAGCCGCGATGTAGCTCATTGGTGATAGATAGCTTATGCAATCAGGCCAGAGGACAAAACATCGCCGTTGCATGTTTTTATTTTGACTTTGCCGCCAAAAAGGAACAGTCCCCGGCGAACGCGCTGGGCGCCCTGCTCAAACAAGTGGTGAGCGGACTGGAAGAGGTGCCGGAGGAAATAGTGCGAGACTATGAGGATCAGAAAAAGGTTATTGGTGGACGGGGACCGTCACTTTCGGATATTGTAAAGATGCTACAGACTACCTCATCCGAAAAGCGTACATTCATATGCATAGACGCTCTAGATGAATGCCTAGCAGGAGATCGTGTCAAGCTTCTTAATTCGCTAAAACAGATCCTCCAAAAGTCCCCAGACACCCGAATATTCGTAACCGGAAGACCCCACATTCAGACTGAAATTGAAAACCGTCTTCCTGGAAGAGTGATAACCATACTCATCACAGCCAGGAGAGATGATATCACCAGATATCTTCACACCAGACTAGCCGAGGACACAACCCCGGATGCGATGGACGATACTCTAGAGAAAGAGATTCTAGAGAAAATTCCTATAAATACTTCGGAAATGTAAGTTAAAGAGACAGTCCCGAGAAATCCACCCAAGGTATCCACTGACAGCTATTTAGATTCCTCCTAGTCTCGCTAAATATCGATTCGATACTGCGAGAACCCACAATTCACCGCAGGCGGCAAAAGCTTAGCGCGACTACCGACGGGCTAGGGTTGGGGGATGCTTATGGTACAACGTTGGGCCGGATAAAAGAACAGGGCGGGGAGAAAGTCAGGCTTGGCATGGCCGCATTGATGTGGATCTCTCACTCGGAGCGGCCGTTGAAGGTTGATGAATTGTGCCACGCCCTAGCAGTCGAAATAGAGTCTCCAAATCTCAATAGCAACAATGTTCCTTCAATAGGGACAGTGCTGGCTTGTTGTGAAGGCCTCCTCGCGGTTGACAAGGAGGTTCCCACTGTCCGGTTGATCCACTCGACACTTCAGGAACACCTCCGGGCACAGCCCGAGCTCCTTGGCGCAGCTCACTCGACAATGGCGGGAACCTGTCTAAGTTACCTGACTTCCCAGCAGGTCAAAGCTCTTTCCACAAATCCGTCTTCCGGCCCCCAGGAGATGCCCTTTCTCGAATACTGTTCTCTATATTGGGGGATGCACGCAAAAAGGGACCTATCAGAGTGCGCAAAACTACTTGCCTTAAAGTTATTTGACGGGTACAATAACCACATCTCCACCAAAATCCTCTTCAAAGCACAGAGACCCTACCCCCACCTTGATTTCGACAAACCATCCTTATTTAGCGGCTTACACAGTGCATCAATGTTCGGGATCGTTGAGATCGTAGCTAGTTTGGTAGAGGTGGAAGGTTGTAATATCAACCAAAAAGACTGTATGGGTAGCACACCTCTCATGTGGGCTGCTTCGAATGGGTGTGAGAGAGTGGTGAAAATACTACTCGAACAGGACAACATCAACTCTAACATACCGGACAACAGTGGTCGAACGCCACTTTGTGGGGCTGCCCGGAATGGGCACGCGGGGGTGGCAAATGTGCTACTCGAACTGGGAGACGTCAGCCCCGACATACCTGGCAACGGCGGCAAAACACCACTTTGTTATGCAGCTCTGAATGGGCGCGAGGGAGTGGTGAAAATTCTACTAGAAAGGGGGGATGCCAATCCCAACAAACCTGACAACTACGGCCGAACACCGCTTTGCTGGGCTGCCGCCAATGGGGATGAGGGAGTGGTGAAAATATTACTCAAGCGGGACAATGTCAACCCGGACAAACCCAATAAGTACGGCCGAACACCGCTTTGTTTTGCGGCCCAGAACGGGCACGAGGGAGTGGTCAAAACACTACTCAAGCGAGACGACGTTAGCTCCGACCAACGAGATGACTACGGCCAAACACCACTCTGCTGTGCTGCTGAGAATGGGCACGAAGGGGTGGTGAAAATCCTACTGGAACGGAGCGACGTCAACCCAGACAGACAAGACAACGACGGTCGAACACCACTCTGTTGCGCTGTCCAGAATGGGCACGAGAAAGTGGCGGAAATCCTTCTCGGACGAGGCGATGTCAGCCCCGATAAACCAAACGAGTACGGCCAAACACCACTCGGTTGTGCTGCTGGGAATGGGCACGAGGGAGTTACGAAAATACTACTGGAACGGGGCGACGTCAACCCCAACGCGCCAGATAACTACGGTCAAACACCACTCTGTCGCGCTGCTCGGAGGGGGCAAGCGGGAGTGGTGAAGGTTCTGTTCGGACGAGGCGATGTCAACCCTAACGAGCCAGATCAGTACGGCCGAACACCACTCTTTTGTGCTGCCCGGAACGGGTATGAGGATGTGGTGAAAATACTGCTCGAACGGGGCGATACCAACCCCGACAAGTCAGACAATGACGGCCGAACACCACTTTGTTGTGCCGCTTGGAATGGGTACGGGGGAGTGGTGAAAATACTCTTGGGACGGGACGACGTCAACCCGGAGAAACCGGATATTGGCGGCCAAAGGGCACTCAGCTGTGCTGCTTGGAGCGGACACGAGGGAGTGGTGAAAATACTACTCGAACGAGATGACGTCAATCCCGACAAACCAGATAACGACGGGCGAACCCCACTCTATTGTGCTGCTCGGAATGGGCACGAGGGGGTAGTGAAAAGGTTGCTCAGACGGGACGACGTCAATCCCGACAAACCAAACGAGTACGGCCGAACACCACTCTTGCGGGCTGCCCAGAACGGGCACGAGCGAGTGGTGGAGATGCTACTCGAGCAGGACAGCGTCAATCCCGATGAGCAAAACGGCAACGGCGGAACGCCGCTCTGTTGTGCTGCTGGGAATGGGCACGAGGGAGTGGTGAGAATACTGCTCGGACGAGACGACGTAAGCCCTGACAAAGTAGACAACGACGGCCGAACACCACTCCTCCGTGCTGCTTGGAATGGACACGAGGCTGCAGTCAAAATACTACTCGGGCGGGAAGACGTCCACCCCGATAAACCAGATAATGACCATCGAACACCACTCTATTGTGCTGCTTGGAATGGCCATGTGGGGGTGGTCAAAATATTACTTGGACGGCGTGATGTCAACCCAGACAAACCAAGTGAGTACGGCCGAACACCACTGTATTGCGCTACCCGGAATGGGCACGAGGAGGTGACGAAAATACTAGTCGCGCGGAACGACGTCAATCCCGACAAACCAAATCAGTGCGGCCGAACACCACTTTGTTGTGCTGCTCGGAATGGGCACGAGGGGGTGGTGAAAATACTACTCGGACGGGACAACGTTAACCCCGACAAGCCAGATAACCACGGGCAAACACCGCTCTACTGTGCTGCTCGGAATGGGCACGAGGGGGTGGTGAAAATACTACTCCGGCGGGACGACGTTGACCCCGACAGGACAGAAAACCGCGGCCGAACACCACTCTGGTCGGCTGCTCGGGGCGGCCACACGGGGGTGGTGGCACTGCTGAAGTCCCGTGGTCCACCGGCGTGGCTTGAAGCTTTCGTCATGCTTACTTTTATTCTTGTTCTCTGCTTATGGGTCCTCACCGCACATCTACTCATTTCTCCCCCCCTTTGATAACCTTTTTCCCATTCCTCCCCCCCATCTAAAGTGTAGGCGTGAGGCTTTTTAGATAGTCAGAGATAAATATAAAGCGCAATTATTTTTAGCACACGTGGAATGCGAAAAGCTAGCTATCAAATAAGGTCTGCTAGTGATTTGCTTCCACTATGGGCATAGTTTAATAAAGGCGGTTCCTATATGCAGCTGTCCTCCATGTGTGAAGTTGAAGGTGAAGTTCAGAGGCTGTCCGCACTTTTCAGTCCTGCCCGCAGATGGGAATCTATCTAGCAAGGAGCCCATCAACCCTGGGTTTGTCTCCCATTCTACGAGCCGAGTACCGTTTAAACTTTGAAAACTCTCCACGCAGCCAAACCCATCGTGCATGCCCTTCACCGCCAACCATCTACTTGATCCCGCACAGCACTAGGTGCGCGCCGGTATACTTCCCCAATCTACCCTCTTCCAGATTTGTCTCTAGGATGCGCTATGAATCTTCCTTTGCCAAACGGGGTTCAGCAACTGCTGTTGTAAACTCTGATTTCTTTGGTCACTACCGCCCCTCTTATATGTCCTATATTCCCGCCCGCATCCCTACGCGCAGAGCGAGCCCTGCGAACACATCCGGTACCCCGCCCCAACTTTCCACAGCCATTTAACGGCCCACAAAAATACCCATACCCATTCTGCATTCAACTGAGTTGGATATTCCATACTTCCATACTTCCATATTTCCCATTACGATTTTCTCTTCTCCCCCGGGCATCCCATCAGATGCTCAGGTCGGCGTCACGAACCGGTATAACCTCCCCAGCCAGGCAGGGGAAGATGTTGCCATGTTCCGGTCAAATAGTGCTGTAGGTGTCAGCCAACACAGTGCCGTAATTACAGCTGTAAGATAAAATCAGAATACCAGAAAGAAGTATCTCACACTATAAAATTTGATCCCCCATAATGGAGTCTTTTTCCATAAAAGCTGATGTTGCAGAAAGCGCTTGTAGAGCAGGTTTCCTCATAACAAGATAATTTTAAACCGTCAACCAATAGAGATTTGAGGATAGTAAGAGGAAAAATTAAAGATGAGACTTTCGTAGCCTATAAGGAGGATTTGAGAGCGAGGGGGTTACCGCAGAAACTAAAACAATCGGACGGTGTGCAAGGCGGTTTAAGGCCCGCTCTCAAAAAAGAAGTGAAAACCCCCGGTTCAGGTGGTCTTCAAGAGACTCCGAAAGACATGAAAATGAAAATGAAAATATAAGACCTTTCCAGAGGAGCCAACCCGAGCCGCTTAGCACCCACAGGTAGTCCTATTGTTTAATATCCCACGGCGCTGTGGAAGAGCCAAGTTGCACCCATGATACACCCCTCCTTAACGCCGGGGTTAATTGAGAATTTTGAGGGCCAAAGCTGGGTTTATTTCCCTCCTGCGTAAGCCACGTGTGAACCCTTTTTTTTTTTTTTTTTTTTTTTTATATCATGTATTCGTTGATTAAGGTACAAGAAACAGTATGGAGCGCTAGCTATGACCGAAACAAAACCTGTAAACAATCCAACGACCCGCTTCACCCCCTCATGGGAAAAATCAAACCCCTTAGATCCAGAGCCCATCCTCCCCCCTCATAGCACCTAAGACGAAAGCAAGACGGAGCAATACCTTCCTCCAGACACGTGAGGTAAGACAAGTATAGAAATAAAACCAGGGAAAGACGCAAACCCTTCGGCGGGCCCCACAAAACAAACGAAAAGATTTACACGGCCCAAGTGCCGACAAAAAGGAAAGCTAAAACTACTGTTGCCGGCGCCCAAACGGATAAACGCACTGAACCCCAAACCCATAGGGCTGCAGGGGCAAGCGGGGCGGGGACAGACTGTCCCCAGTTGACGGCGACCTTTCGGACTTTAGGACATGCCAAGGATGTAGTGCTATACCATGACACGCCGTAACCTACTCGGGGGTTGCGACCGTAGAGTAAATCGCGGGAGCGGCAGGAGGACGAGGGGAGTCACCCACCGAGGGGAGCCACCCAGCAGTGGAGGTGCCAGCTATCGTGAGGGGCAGTAGGGTGCCAGCCAAAGAGGCAGTAAGGTGCCAGCTAAAGAGTGCGTAGCAGTACGGTGCAAGCGGATCCAACACGTGGAAAGCGGGAGGAGGAAGGCTCGCCAAACAACCGAGAAGTGCGAACACGGAGGACGGAGACAGGGTCACGATTTTTCGAAAGCCGACCGTACCGACCGAGCAACTCAGGAGAGAGTGCAATACCAGAGAGCAGGGCCACCAGGGCAACTACTTCACCGATAGCCCGAAACTAGCGACCGTGTGTTGACGAGGAGGGAGGGTTGCCGACCGTGCAAAACGCTAAGCGAAACGCTAAGCGAGATGCCGAGTGAGGGGTAGGAACGTCAACGGAAGCCTGCTTAACCGAAGACAGAACGGAACCAGAAAGGAATCCATAACCCCTGTGAGGCAAGGCCAAAGGCCCCAGAGAGAGGAAAGAGGTGAAGGCATGATAAACCCCCGAGCAGATGCCACGGGCGGGGTAGATCAGAGGCAGAGGACACTCTCACGATGATTTCTCATGGTGTTGAGATTTCAATCGCTGGAGATGGAGCGGACGAGAAGGATGAGCCACGTGTGAACCCTACCCCCCCTTTATATCCCCCTTGCGATTCAGTGCTTTTTTATAATCACCTGGTCAACAGCATTCGATTAGCTTACAGTAAGGTATAATATTTTTCTATATCCCGATGTGCGGTTTAGTAAGCTAAACTTCCAAGAGTGACGGCCCATGACGGCGCTATAAAACAACCGGAGAAGGAGTGGTGAGAACTAGGCTACCTGCTCGGTGATGGTGGCGCTCAAGTCTAGCAGTGTGTAAGTTACAGACAGGCAGCGGTAGAATCATGGTTTTTTTGGGTTTTTTTCCCTTCTCACGCGTACAAAAGCAAGGGGGGTGTTTTCGTAGACGACAGGGATTATTTCGCGGGCTAACCTAAATTAACCTGTGCGAAAACATCCCCCCCTTGCACTTGTACTCTACTGATCACAGTTTTGTTAATGTGGGGTACAATATGTAGTATGCTGAGAGTGTTGTCCATGAACTAACTTCCTTTCCGAGCTTTCTACCAGAGATTTACTCTACTATCTCGGTTGATTAGTTTAGCGGGAAATCTTAGATCTTGAATTACCATAGGTTCCAGTACCGTAGAAACTTGAATAATTGAACCGTGTGCCATGTCGTTGGACTTTCCTCTCTTAGTAAGGTCAAGAAACTTTTGTTTTTTTTCTGTCTCGGAAGGGGGAAGGGGGCTGTGCTTTGGCTGTGTTTTTTTCCCCCGTTCCAGAGAAGGAAATTCTGGACTTCATAGCACACGGTTCAATTATTCAAGTTTTTACGGTAGAGGTTAATTCATCAGAATATTCAACGACTCTCTGAGATATCATACGACTTAAATTAGCACAGATTTACTGTAGGGTAGGTTGTCGTAAATGTACTACGGTAGTACAGTACTTTTTTCCTGACAGGTACAGTAGGACCCTCCTGTCATGAGCACTGCGCTTCGCTGTGCGGTAGTGCGCTTAACAGTGCCAACGAATACCAAAAAAGGACCGCCCCTATCTTCGCAGAACTTAGTGAGAGGTTGGGGAAAGACCTACCGGGCATATGGACATAACGAAGGATTATGCTGTGGTGCCTTGTGCCAAGTGCGACCGATCCAATCACAAGAGTCAGAGACCGATATATGCCAAGCTAGCCGATTCCAACAATCTGCGCTGTGGGGTGTTCTTTCGTCGCAGAGCAATATTTTCGCAGAGCCGCAGGAGGGCGCTTCGGGTGTGGCGCTTCCTACGACTTATACAGAAGGCGCAGGCAAGTACCGTCAGCACAAATCCAGCGACTGATCGGACGGCCCAGAGACACCCACGAGGTTCCACAGAAAACCCCGCTCCCTCAGCCCACAGGAATCCTACTATCCAAGCGACCGACTCCATCATCCATCTCCTGCATTACCCCGAGAAACAAAAAACCTAAAAATGTCACATTTATTCAGTAATAACATCGGCTCCCTAAACACTACGAACATTAACTTACTGCCGCCGATGACCTGCCTAATATCCTGGCTTGGCTATCCCCACTAAATCCAAAACTGCGTCACCAAGATATCCGAGACCGTCGAGTCGAAAATGTGGGGGAATGGCTCCTACAAACAGAGGAATTTAGAACCTGGTACGCCGGTGGTGAGGGAAGCGAATCCGACAACCCAGTTCTGTTTTGTTACGCGGATCCAGGGGCAGGCAAGACTTTTATCAGGTAACAAGGATGGACCCAAAGCAACGGAAGAGGAGAGCAAACACTGACAAGTCGCGATGTTAGCTCATTAGTGATAGACAACTTGTGCAATAAGGCCAGCTGTTAACTAAGGTATGATCAGAGCCGGACATTTTTTAATGGAGATCACGATTACATACCACTGCTTTCCAGGCGCGAACCTCAACGTGAGACCAGGAAGCTGCCCATATGCTTTGGACATGCTCTCCAAGGAAAGCCGATCTAGTTAAGAGCCCTCTAACTGTGAAATTAGCTCCCATTCTTGGAGTTCCCTTCATACTCGAAAGACCCCCACCCGTTGTATAATAATCTCTGCTTCTCGTCACTGCGGCTCACGAACAATTTACGGGGGATATTCCATGCTCCCATAGTCTCCCTTTACCAACCACAATTTTCTTCTCCCCCGGACATTCCGTCCGATGTTCAGGTCGGTCCTCACCAACCTATATATAACCTCCCCGGCCAGTCAGTAGGGTACCCGTGCATTCCAATACCTGAACCACTGATAATGTACCGTAATTATAATCACAAGGCACAAAAACGGAGAGCGGTATCTGGCATTACAAAATCCGATGCCAGGGAACAGCGTCTTTTACCATAAGCGTCCATAATACCGCCGGAAGAGCAGACAAATTGAGTTTCCCCATAACAAGTGGATTCCCGACCACCCGCATAGATCAGAAGATGGCTATAGAAAAGACGTAAAGGTGAGGAGCCAGCACACGAGGAGGTGCCAAATTGGATCCTCGATGCCTCTGTTCCCAATTCCGGGGGCTAACGTACCTATGCATTTGGTAACCTAAATTAGGTTTCCCTCTCCCCCGGGAGAAATGCGGGAACCCTCCCTCCCCCCATTATACAGGGTTCTCTAACTAGCCAGGCTAGCAGCATCTATTGGGCCTACTAGAAGCCATCTTACTGTATGGTACAGTGCACCATGTAACCCCAGGGTCGAAACCTATTCCCGATCCGAGTGATACTTCATGATGACACCATCAATCCAGTCAGAGGGGATTGGGTCCACAAGAGGAATCGTGTAAAGCGAGAGGTGTTACTAACCAATACTGGACAAGCGAAGTTGAGTTACAAGAAAGGGAGGGGAGGCGAAGAAGCAAAAGGGTGAGGAAAAAAAGGGTCACATGACGAGAAACTATGACCCGGGCTGCCGTGAGGAAACGCGGAGACGGCGCAAACACAAATTCCAACCCCTGGTGAAAACTCACCCAGCTTCATTTATCCAGGCCTCAGCTGTTAATCGTTTTTCTCCGCCTAAGGCGTTACCCCCCCCGACCAATGACCTTTTCCCGGTCCTCCTTTCCAGTCTTCAAGCTTCACAGAGGGGTCGGACCAGCCCGGAAACCAACGAGACCGAATACGTGAGGCTTGATGAAAACATACAACATTGGCAGTAAGAGGTAGAGGACTTGATTCGAGCGGTAATAAGGATGGTAATAAAAGGAAGGGGGGAGGTTTGATTTCTTTTTCGTCGGGGATCCTAACAATCATGGCGTCGCGGCACTGCCGACAGCTAAACGCAATCCTACCCACTTTTTTTTTTTTTTTTTTGTTAATTCCGTGGTATGATTTTAGGTACATGACTAGCACTCCCTAGGGTCCAACCGCTGCATTCGGGAAATATCCCATGGCAAATAAAAACCCAAATCAAAACAAAAACAAAAGAAATAAAACAAAAACTAATCACTAATACCTAAGTATAACATCAACGTGAATATTTCCCAACCTATGAGATTCTTCCAATTTCATCCTGAAACGCAATCCTACCCACAATTCATTACGCTATATACCAAACAGAAACATGACCTATACTAAGTCAGCTACACAATGCTTGAGTACCAGAGAAGAAGAATGTACACAGAATAGGAAGAACAGATTATGTCTAGCAAGGAATCAAGCTGCGATATAGAACATCTCTCCGCGACCACAAAGTACTGTGCCCTCCTCCCCACTCCGCACTACAACCCCCCCTTCTTCCGCCGAAAATCGGACGTCCGAGAGCCGGATCTTTGTGTAGCTTGAACTGCCTACATGAACAGAGGCGCGGTGTGACTCATAGTGGAACCAATTTACAAGAAAAAAGGATTTCATTTAAGCAATCATGAGCCAAAATTGATTCAAAAATGAAGATCTCACTCAAAATCCAAAGGGAAGAGGCTATTATCGTCCAATTCCGATGGTTTAACGGCTAAGGAACTGGTCAGTACTAATTTGAAGCAGGGACCAAATCCCACGCTCGAATCCCCGCCACGCGGATGTTGTCGGGCATTTAAAAAAATGCCCGGCGAACCACTTTTGTTTTTTTGCTGGTGAGGGCGGAGGGTGGTTTTTTACCCTAATGTCCATCCTTAGGGGAGATAGAGATACAGAGCACCGGAAGAGATTGGAGTCCGTTCTAGTAAAAGTGGGATCATAATATAGGAGCTGGAGCTCATGATATCGCTATCAGGCCCTTCTCCCGAAAAATCTCCCAAGTTAAGGAAGATTGCACTTAAAATTCAAAAGGGGAGAGGTTATTATCGACCAGTTCCGATGGTCTAATAGCGAAGGAACTACTATAACTTAGTCGGTACTAATCCAATACCTACAGGATCACCCGGGTAAGCCAACTCACCCACCATCCACCCACTACGATATGATACCAACCCCACCACTACACCAACACCCTGCCACAAACCCCAAAGCATGAGAAAGGAAAAAAATCCGGGCACAGTATCATATCATACCACCCACATAAGAAAACCCACCCTGCCTCAAAAACCACAACCATAAAAACCCAAAAACCCAAAAACCCAAAAACTATAGATCCAGAATTCGAAAAATTCAAATACCTTTCCCCCCCTACACTACACACCTGCACACAAAGCGTATAATACCCATTCCCCCAACTAATTTCACCAGGTAATCACTTCTACCCCCCCCAGTGCTTATTACCTCCATCGAATGCCCTAGGTCGTGTTCCCACTCCGAAAGTCCGCGAATACCGCTCCCTCCCCCCTCCTAACCTTCCGTTTAAATACCCTACCTCCCAAAAATTCGTCTCATATTATCCCCGCCGAGCATAATTCTTCCCAAGTGTTCTTGCATAGTAGTACCGGGGGGGTTGTAATTCGTGTTGAATCATGACCGGTCGGCCGGCAGGCTTCGTTGCAGCAGCGTCCGGGTATAGCAAGACCCGCAGCATCGGAATGTTGGAGTCGGCCAAGGTTGTCGAGGGAATGGGATCGTAGTGTAGAATATGGGTGTTTTAGTCTAATAAGCTCCGGCAGCACAGGCACGAGCTCGCGGGGAACAAAGCGGGAGAAATCCCTTGGATCTATTCCGCTACTCTATCCAATTACCGTCAAGAGAACAGAAAGCACGGTGAAAATGTGGGCAAAGTCGATGCATGAGGGTGGTAGAAGTGAACTGCCAACTGTTTCCCCAGACAGACCACGGCTACCCTTTCCATCACCCAACAACACATTAAGGAAATTATTCACCGAGTGAGACCTCATGAAACCTCACTCATCTGCACAACTACAATCACCCCATCAACCCTTCAAAAGCCAGGCCCCCAATGACCAATGCCAACAAGAAACAACAGAAGGCATTGCATCAATAAGTAGTCAAAGCACCGCAAACCACCAGCAGCACTACAATGTGTTATTATTTCATCCCCCATTCAATTGCCTAACTTTCTCTCGCAAACTATTCAGTCATTCCCCAACGACCCGACCCCAAGTCGCCTATCCAACGACTAAACCTCAGATAACAGAAAAGAAAAAGAAACCATAAAAGAAACTTTTCCGTCATAAGAGAAACCGTCGGGGAGTTGTACAAAGACTAAACAAAATAAACATATGCAACAGCCCCACCCCGACAGAAATTAGGAAAAAAGAAAGGGGGAAAAAAAGGGTAGCCCTGGTAATATGTATCAGAATAGAACCCCCCGCCAGACCAGACAAAAGAGAAAAACTACTGTAACAGTGGATCTCTATAGTGCTTTTGCATGTTCGCCTTGCGGTTGACACCCCACTCCTGCCTTCTACGTCCACGATTCTCAAGATCTCTAGAGCGCTTCTCCTGCTCGTGGACTTCGCGCTTCTTAGCCAGGGAGACACCAAGCATGCCCAGACCACCGTTCGCACGGGTAACAGCACTTCTACGGCGTGCTTCTCGAGTATCAACAATAACGCCACCTTCGTCATCATCGTCATCGTCAGAGACTACTTCAGTACCATCATCAGAGTGAGGGTACTGTGTGTCAGCAATGCGACGAACTTCACGAGTTTGAAGAGGATGATCGCGAAGATTCTGCCGATAGTAACGGGCGAGGGAACGATGACCAACAGAGCGCCCAGAAGGAAGATACAACTCGTAGTCGTCATGGTAGATTGCATGGGAATGCGCGTGGGAGTGAGCATGAGAATGCCAGCCGTCGGTCATGTGGTGTCTAGTTTCCGAGGGTTTCTTGTGGTGATGGCCCTTATGGTCGAGAGGGACAGCACAAAGGTCCTGGGAATCAAGAGAACTAGCACTAGAATCGGTTTCCCATCCTTCACCATCATCGGCTCCTTCCCAACCCTCATCTTCTAGTTCACCTTCCTTCCGGATAAGAACAGGTGCCTTCAGTCCGCGCTTACTATGCTCTTCGGTGGTCTCGTCGTCTGAGACGTCACTATACGTGGAAGTAAAGTCATAGAACTGACCCAATTCGATTTGCTGCGATTCTGTTTCGAAGCCAAGCATAGTGTGGCCCTTATCCTTCATATGTGTTCTGATCCCTTCAAGACCTCCCTTAGTCTTATGACAGTATAAGCACTGATTTCCGAGGACGAGCTTTTGGCCAAGATACCGGATTAGACCTTCCAGGTCGGCAAGGAAACCCCGTTCCGGAATAAATAGGCCGTGTGCCTTAGTCATGTGTGACACATTAAGTGGTAGCGATGGAGAAACGTATGTGCAGAATAGGCACGCCTCAATCGGTAACTGGGGTAAATCCTCTAATTTTTCTGTAGCGGCCTTAGGCGCGTCACCATTTGAGAGCGAGGTGACAGTATCAGTCGAAGACTCAGAGGACCCATTCCCAGCCCCTTCGGCAACCTTCAAGATTTGCACCGTACCCGTGAACCCCACGTCAGAAATCGCCCTTTCTTTCTCCTTATTTCCCTCTAACACCTCAGCCGGTTCCCCAAGCGAAAACGTGCTGCTAATAACACTACCGGTTTCATCCTTCTCGTTGACTCGGGACTGCCCGTTACTTCCACCCGCTCGGAGAACGGTCAAGTCCATGTTCGTAATATTCTGTCGATGCCGCTGGGATCCCACGTGGTTCGCGTAAGCGTTTTCAGAATAATACGTCTTGTTACATGCCTTGCAGATTTTCTCGAAAGAAGCGCGTTCCCGTTCCAGTCGTGTCGAAGCCTGAGCTGTGAGGACCTTTTCGGCGAAAGTTTCGGAGGAAAGCGGCGGAAGAGAGGCAACCTTCCGCTTCAAATTGTATTGACTGCACTATAGTTTAGCTGATTATACCCTCCACGCGAAAATCGCCACCAAAAGAGTATACATACTGCCAGTCGGTGTGGTAGTGAGTGCGCTGCTGATCATGATTGCGAAAAGCGACCTGACAAGTATTACAGGTGAAGGGGTGCGTCTGGGATATAGGAGCGCTCTGCATGCTTGGAGCCGTAGCGGGTAGAACAGACGTCATGACACCCTTTTTTCTTTTCCTTGAGATGTGAGTGTTTTACGGACGTTTTCCAGAAGTGGTGGGGAGACGAGGGGTAAATATTCCGCTGGGAGGGGTAAATGCAGGGGTTTGCTCGGTGAGCTGCAGGCGAAGTGTGACTATTCTTTTTAGATCGTCCGGCTTTAGTACGCGATCGAGAGGAAGATTGATGGGTGAGAGGGGAGAGGGGAGAAAGAGCGGCGTAGTGTTTGTTTTTAAAGGGTTGGGCAGAACAGAAGGGACAGCTGAAGAAAAAGAAGAAAGGAGAAAATAACACAACACGAAAATTTATTGTGGAAGCCAGCAGTCAGTTTGCCCCTTTGGGGGGGACACAATTTGAAAGCGACAAATTCCCATCAACTAATAAGAATGCTTACCCAACAGCCCCAGACCAGTAACGGTATAGGCCAAGCGAGGCAAGAAGAGAAAAAAAAGGTTGCATCTCATCAACCACAAAATTGTGCTGACAATGAATCACACCGAGGACTCGACAATCATCAAGAAACAAGAATAGAGTGAGATTAAAAATAAATAAAACTTACCAGGCTGGATTCCACAGTAATTGTGACAGATACGATATTTTCGGTGTGAGTGTGTAGAGAGGAGGCGAGGAGTTGCAAGCAGCGCAGCGGGTATGATGGAAGGAAAGAAAGAAGAATGTGAGAACAGACGCAGCCAGGACCAGAGCCAGATCGAAGGAAGAGAAAAGCAAAAAAAAAAAGAAGAAGGAAAGAAAGAAAAGCAGCAAGCGGGGCAAACAGAAGCTTTTGTGAAAGGAGGCTCTTCGCTGTTTATTAAGGTGAACGGACGGGGATATTCTCCGTTGTAACCTAACAAACGGTTGCCACCACCCGTCGCTACCGTGCCGTTGAGCCTGGAAAGGGGGGGAAGGGAAAGGGTACCCGTAAAAATTGTATCACGTCCTGTGAATTGAAATTACTATTTTCCTAGTCCCTTTCGCCTCCAGGCCAAAGTTACTCTAGCCTACTGAGCTAGTTAAGAACTCCTCGAAAAGAAGAATTGTGCTTCTGGAAGAACTCAGAGAGGAGGGGGGGGTAAAGAGGGGGCTAAATGGACACAGCAGCAGCGAGAGAGAAGCAGGGAGAAAAACAAGCCTTCAGACGCTAAGTTGTTCTGATGACGATGTGGACAAGGGTCATAGCATCCGTGCGCTCGCTATCTTCGGCTCTGGGGAAAATGAGAATCAGAGCTGATATGATATGTTGATTTTTGATGAGCTGAAGAAGAGAGAGAGAAAAAGAGATATTCCAAGAGCTAAAGGAAGTGAAATGAAAGGGTAGGAGGGTGTGAAAGGGTGACGATGATGGTGATGGGGAAGGGGAGAGAAAAGGTGAAATCGAGTGAAAGAGATTTGTCCCTTTTATTATCCTTGATCTCTTGATACCTGAGAATACCCAGGCCAGACGCAATACAGGGGCCCAGAGTAGAAAATTGAGGCCACAGTATTGCTCTGCTTCGGAGGCAGGCCAGTGCAGGGCTGCTGTCTCCGACTGTGTGTGGATGTGAGCTTAATTTCTGTATGAATTTCTACAATTCCACTCCATGCCTCCACTTCCTGCCTCACTCCCTTGTGTGAAACAACCTGCGGTAACTCACGGTACCGACATTATAAGTCTGCAAAGTCAGTCGGTCAACCAGGAAGCTCGCCTCTTCCTTACTCTTTACTGTACTTTGCATTTATGATATCCTCTCGGTGCCCGCCGGCGCCGCCGCCTCACTCAATTATAGCACTCGTAAGGCCTTGCGATACTAATCAAGATAGAACCGCATATCAATCCCTTATCCAATACCGTATAATCTGGCAAAAGTCGGATTGGCACTAATGAGTATTTTCTTGAACCTGTCCAACCACCGCTGCCTATATGTTTAAACTGTGGCGAATTCGCCTTCTTTGCGCCCTCCTGTTGGTTCGGCTACTTTAGTTTCGCTTTAGCTCCAATCCGACTTTTGCCAGATTATACGGTAGACCAAGCTTGCTCTCTACTACTCCCCCCCGTCTCCCCCCACGCAATACGAATGATTAGGGTCCATGCCTCAATCTACCATACCAGTGCTTCGCTTTATAAAACAATCCTTGACTGCGAAGGTACAAGGACAAGGACAGGCAACACGCAAGCTTATAATCGGTCGCTCGTGTTCATAGCATTGCATAAGTAACAGCAGCATATATCACAAACATTGCCCGATTCTATGAATGATGGATAATTTAGCTGGCTAATATGCAGTGGTAGGGTTGATGCTGTTGCCGCTGCCAACAGGTTTCCTCCCACTGTCTGTGCGGGGAGAGATTCCTGGGGAATACGATAGGGTTTAATCCTGGCCTCCTCATCATCCCCCCTCGTCCGGGCTTGACATTTATGCCCAATGTTCAGTGCAGCCCAAACCTCCCAACAGTACTTATCGGGAACCTAGTTGTCCAGAAAATGCCGCACCCAAATTCACACCATCCATTATTACGCTATAGCCCTTCATGCCATTATTACTCCCGCCCCTCCAACCCCGGCGAACCTCATTCACGAGGTCCCAACACCTTCCAATATATTTCCCTGGTAAGGAAACCCTCGGGAAACACTGCTCCCTCTGCGCCCACCCTCTCAAGCATCCAATCCCGGGCCTAGCCCCAGATTTTAGCAATACCGCATACCCAGTAACGCCCTTGTGCCCCTCCACAAATAAGTGCATACCAGTGCCAACACTTTGGGGGTATCTGTACTCGAGTATGTGGTCCCTTTTATTCTTCGCATGCATTGCATTGGGCCAGATACCAGTACCAGGCTTCCTACCGCAGTCTAATACCCGTACCCCATCCGGGGAAGAGGGCGATAAAAGGTGAACACAACAGGGTATCTCAGCCCAGCCAGTATCAAATCCCGCACCCCACCTACCATTGATGTTGGAGCAAGGGAGGAACACTTTGTGAGCTGGAATGGCTCCCTCGCTTCCGAACGCCGCTACCCGCAGAGAGACTACTTCCGTTAATCGTAATATCCTACAGTAGCTAAGCTTTTTCTAGACACAACTCCAGTAATACACACAAAAAGTTCTAAAACCATGTGCTCCACAAGCTGTATCACAAGGCTCCCGGGGTGCACACCAACTATCGTATCCAGATTGTCCCCGTAGTGGTCGATTCCATTGATCCTGACTTTGGCAGGCAAATCACGACACAAGAAATCTAAGACTGTTCTCGCCGGTATCTCTCCCTTTCTCCCCTGTACTCGAGTACTATTCGAGTACGGTACAAGATCAGACACATTATCCGCCTCCTTCCCCTCTCCTTGTCATGCGCTCTTCCAGGCGCGTCGGGCTAAGCTTTTCCCATCCAACAATTAAAAGGATAATGCATCATCTCCAATTACTTGTACCGGGAAAAAAAAGCAAATACCTCCTGCCGATATCCGAAGGTAAGCGTGCGCGCGCGCGCCCTGGGTTTCTGACAGTCTTGAAATTGAGTTGTAATCGTAATTTCTCCAATGCACCGGTTGCTGGTAGAGCTGCCAGTCCTGGCACTTTGGTTCAGGTCTCAAAGAAACGGGGAACAGCGCTTGGCATGACCGTAATCCAGGAAGGTTTGTTCTACCACCCATACCTACCGCCAGCACCCCAAAGTTTTAGTGGTAACCATTACTTCGTATCTCTTCCGGTGGAATTCTGGTAAATAGTGCCGTAGCCCCTTCAGATAAAATCACACCTTAGCAACAATAGCTCGGCACTTGAAATGTGGAGTTGTGGGACCCTGGGTGTCTGAGCCGCGATCGACCCTCCAATTGCCCGTTCCATATATTCCCTCAGCGCTTCGAGAGAAACACCGATACACCGGACGAGCACCTCGAAGCTTGTCGCGTAACACCTGTGGCACCCCACGCGCAGCTCTTGGAAAGCTTGTTTCACGAGTTAGTCTCAGACAATCCCCACCAGGTCCTTCCAGCATCCAGTCTTCAATTTTTGAAGAGGTTTTGCGCAATTGACAACCAAGTATGATATCAACTACCGCATGCCCTAGATATCAGTAATTTGGTAGCAAATCTCTGGATAGCACGCCTGTGGGAGAGCATCCACAGCGATACAGCCATCGCCAAGATTCACCACGACTCACTCGAGGGCATACTTACTCGGAGCCGGGGCATGTAACCGATTATTCCTTCGGGAATGTACACCCAGTCAGCCGATTCTGTGCATGATTTTGTTCCCAGAGGGCAAGAGGAAGGAAAAATGCGGTTATGGGAAAAAGGATTTTTAGCAATCACGGAGCTTGTGACTCAGGTGTTCATCAGCATGCCGCTTAAAATCCCATGGTTTTTGTGGAAGAATTGCAGTGTGGTACCAATAGGAGATAAGGCCATCAACGTACTTCGCGAGGGGCTCTACGATCTCGGCCGCATGAAGTGGGAAAAGAGGGGTATCGTAGACTTCGCTCCGCAATCATTCCTGCCTTGGCCCTATGAGGGCCCTCTTGATCTTAGCACCCTGTCCCTTTCGGGAAGAGGAGGGCAATTTCAGGAATTATCTCTCCGCTCCTAACAATGAATTTCATCTCCAGCCGACACTCCCTCCTTATGACCATACCGGTGTGAAATCTGACCTAAAGTTCTCGAAGCCTGGGGAATAAATCACACGTCAAATCTCGAGGCTATAGGCACTACCACTGCCCAAACCCCTCCATTGCTGCAATGACACCCCCCAACCTTTTGACCGACTCGTAGGCTCTATACGGTGGAATCTTAGCACTCACCAGGCGAAATCGTGCCCCGCTAACACCTAATGGCCACCTCACTTCCCTAGTAGAAGATCACCACCTACCCCCAGCTGCCGTCTAAGGACCCCTATGTAGCATAATAAGACAACACAAGAGCTCGATCGTTCAGGGATCTCACAGGAGGTCTGCCTCCGAGTTAGCCAGTCTTGTTTGCCTGGGAAAGCCTGTGGATATGCCTCTCCCGGAAGGAGCCCCCTGGACTAAAGATATCCTACTAAGCCCATGAAAGATCTGCCCCTACTAGTCAGAAAGTGAGGAGTTTAGCCTTTTTAACCTTTGGGCGAGCCGAAGCAAATGGCCTTGCCATAGTGAACCCACGAAGACGTAGAAGGCGGAGAAGGCGGCATGTGCCGTAGTTCAGGGATAATAGAACTCTCACAGAAATAGCTCTCCCAAAGGCATACCGATCCCACCAAGGACTAACCCTTAAAGCATTCGTGCACCCCCTTACCGGTAGATAGTGAACGCCTAAATATACCGGCACCCAGATCCGATGATCCAGGAAAAAAGTTGAAAAGTTCGCAGAGGGGAAAGAAATCACCTTCAAAATGTTTCTCACCTCGATACCGGAACCCTCTACACCCTCCCTCCCTCCCTCATACTTTTTTCCGGCAAAACCAATTCACTATCCCTGCTATAGTGCACGTGCCGAATTTCCCAATACCTCGACAAATTCCGCTCGGTAGGAGTATAGTGCGAATACTGGTGAACCGATCGGTGTAGTGGTGGCAGCATGGTGAGCGGTCTGGCTGTTTCCCAGTTTTGTGGCACCCCAAACACTCCCGGGGACTCGGAAAGAGGCAGCTGTTGTGATAGGGCATCAACTACCGAGAGACCAATGAGCTGAGGATACCAAAGAGCCCTCAATAGCTTATTTACGTGCTTCTTGGTGCACTCTTGCTCCGCTATTAGATACCAGGCGAGTCAGCACGACACCCTCTGGTAGTATCGATTCAACGCTAACACCGCTAATTAGTATTTATCGAGTGAGGGGAGTTCATCACCACTGAAAGGATAGCATGTTCCCAACATTAACCAGGGTTAGGTAGAACAAGCCCTACCATAGGGTTTTCCTACATAATATCATAACTCAATAAACCCCAACAAACCGCGGACCGGGGTGTGCGATAGCCCACGGTCTACTTCCCAGCGCCCAGGATTCTTCACGCCGCCAGGTGTCCATGATGCCCTCCCTAGGCTTTCAGATAGACTATTAAAATAGCTCCCGAAAGGAGCCAGCCGTTCATCTTAAATCTTTAAATCACCGAGAGGGTTCCTTTTACGGCTTGCCCCCCACCCTCCTGCCTTCAGTAGCCCCAAGGAAGCTTACGCCGAGAAACACAATCCAGCGGACAAACGCAACCACCTCCTCGAGCAAAACAAAGAGTACGCGTAAGCCGGAGTCAGATTGCGAATGATATCCCGTGACCAGCTCACACAATAATCATCCCATAGATTCCCAGAGAATCCCGGTTTAAACTATACAACAGGAGTCTTTCTAAAGTGTCCAGGTAAATTATTCCCTAATCGAGGGCAGAAAGCAATGAAGATCAAAAGACGAAAGGAAATAGTAACTACGTATCTACGGACAAGCAAGGGCAGCGCTAGCTATATTTAGGAATGCATACGTAGCCCACAGCGTGCACATTCCTACCAGTATCTCTCGGGCTGTGCGATTCCACATCCCACCGGATGGAAGTAGTAGCAGGCGCGCAGAGCACCGCTTTTCAAAATCACAGAGAATCTCCCGCTGAAGACAACCCGGGAGCAAAAAATGACTCCCACCGAAATCCATCAACCCATTAAAAATCCCGAAACCCAAGTTCCGGTAGGGCAAGTACTTGTTCCCAAATCGACATAATATTATTATCATAATATTATTATTATTATTATCATGAAATACCTAGCCGGTGCAGTAGCCAACATATTATCAAGACCCCAATCAACCCCCATCGCAATTTTCAGGTCCCCAGGAGTTCACAACAAGCCATCAATCACCACCGAACGACCCGCCGCCGCCACGCAGGGCAGGAAAAATAAATAAAAATAAGAATTCCCCAAACCCTGCCTAATATGGGAACTGGGAGATTAGAGGGGGAAAAACCTAGCCCTTCATCAATAGGACTGTGGGGCTTATCAATCAATCCTGCTATGATAATAATATTACCATGATAACATGGTGCAGTTGCGCCTAAAGCGCAGACCTTATGATATACCAGATGCGGCATGTAACGCTCAACAGCTGTGAGGAATAAGAAGAAGAAAGGGCTATTTCGCAAAAAAAGAATTTAAATTTTTTAAGGGTTTCAGACGTTCAATTCTTTGAATTTTCTAGGGGGTTTTCTTTCTATAGGATTGTTTTTTTTTTTGTATAATAATAATAATAATAATAATAATAATAATAATAATAATAATACTATACAAGTACAAGTACCAGGGGGGATGTTTTCGTACGGTCCAACAAATACAGGGGTGGCCTAAGACATAGATTTGCTTGAATAGAAAAACACCAGAAAACAAGCAGCAAACAAAATGAATGGTAAGAATACTAGGAAAAAAAATAAAAAATAAGAGAAAGAGAGAGAGACATATAAGGATAAGTTATGAATATATATAAATGTAAAAAAAAAGTCAACTCCTGTCCAGCCTTTAATACCCATATCAATTTTTTTATCTCTAATGTTTTACCGTTCGCTATTTTGTCTTCTCTTGCTCTCATTCAGTTAATTGCTTGGCGTTGGCTGTACGAAAACATCTCCCCTGTGCCTTGTACTATTATTATTATTATCATGCAACTCTTATCATAATATAGCCCCGACCCCTTCGAGGGGGGGAGCGTTACATGTTTGTTGCATCTATCATAGCCAGGTCTGCAACTTTAGACGTATGATACTGCGCCATATCATACAAGGTGGGGGGGAGTCCGACGGAAAAATACTTCTTTTTTTGCTTCCTTCGTTTTGTTGGAAGTAGCTAACTTATATCTGGTCCCGAAAGCTATAACTTAATAGAACTTTTAAACCGTTTTCATTCATTCTGGCGGACTACCCTCTCCATATCTAGTATCATACCTTGTAAACATATATATATCCTTTCCAGCGGGGGGGAGGAAAGAGAGGTATACTAGTAGATAGTGCCAAGTGAAAGATATAAGATCCCCGCCGTACATCACTACTAACTCGGCCCCCGCCCAAAGATGGACTCGTCAAAAGCTACCCCCCCGGCGTCCCGGAAACTTGTCTCGCCGGGATTCCCTCCCAGAGTAAGTCAATGCCTTATCCGCCAATCTATCCATCAGTCGAGGAATTTGCCAGCGCGTGGCTTACAGCACATCTCTCCCACTTGAGCTGCCTCGTCCAACGTATCCGATCCGAGTGAGAAGTTGTGCGCTGTAGTACCGCAGGTAACACTTCTCGTCCCTGGCGGTTTCCACATGGGGCGCGTATCATACACTTAGCTATATTGCGTCGAGAAAGTCACCGAACAAGGACTGTACCTGCAAAACCCAGTCTACACTCCCTTTAACTCAAAGAATTTTACATTCCAAAGCGGAATGAGTTATATGCTATTGTATCCTCTTATCATTAACCACCATTCTTCACACCTTTCCCCAGCAACATATTACGGTACTACAAACTAATTTAACCCGATAACGAGCCCCCCACCTTCAAAGTCTAACGAGCGTAAAACCAAAAACATGATGCGAAATGCACAAACTAATGACCCCACCCTAGTTTATACAAAAAACACTCTGCCAGCCCGCACAAGTGATCAAAGAAAAAAGTTTTTACCGCCAAAACAAATCAAAAAAATCGCCATCTTCGCTATTTTCCATGCCCCGCAACAACCCAATAAAATATAACAAAAATAAAAGTAAAAAGAACCTCACCAGGGTATAAACGTTGCTAAAAGGTGACCATATCCTGTCCTTGAAAGCGAGTGATAAGTAATCAACAAGAAGGTAAAAGAGAGAATAATAGGAATGAAAAAGAAAAAAAGGAAACAGAAAGGAAACCCGCTCATAAAACGCCGAACCGCGCCGCATTAAGGTTTGCTTGGTCGATCTTGGTGCTTTTTGAACAAAAGACTTGTGGAAGCAGACTCGTACATTAATCGAATTCCGGCCAGTGGTCGTAAGCAGGGATATCAGGCCCTGTCCAAGACTCGCCATAGACGTTCTTGCGCCCCCGGAGGAAGAAGCCATCGTGGGCTTTCTGAGCGACGTCGAACCAAGAATTTGGTTGTGGGTGTTTGGTCCACTGGAGGCATGGTCAGATGCGATGGGGCAGAGGACGACGGGGAAAGAGGAGCACAAACCTGATTATGAATATGATAACTCCAAGCTCCTCTGAAAAAGTTTTCCAATGTTCTATTGTTCGGCGGGTATTTATCCTCCTTCAATGTATATGGCTTTCCCCCATATGTCACATCTACATCCCCCTTTCCCATAGCCAGAGCCCCAACCGGGGTGCGCTCGGCCCCGTCGGGTGAAGATGGTGAATCCGAGATTCGAGATCTGAGCTCTAGCTCCCTCTCATATACCCTTTCTGAAAGTGGCTTCCCATCGTAGCTCTCCCACTCATCCTTGATAGCGCCCTTGGTCCCTCGAAAAGCAACACCATAATCCCTGAAGCAAGGAACTGTGCATCTCCCCTCTCGGCCCCAATTGAACTCGCCCCAAATTGGATCAAACAACCCAGTCTCAAACATGGCAAATTCTTCATTTCTCCCATCCTTCCACGCCATCCTCCCAATGATTCTCGGGTGAAAGTTTAGGCCCATTCTGATTCCGCCCCGAACGAGATATGATGATAGAGAACTGTTTGCGTTGAGAGACATGACAGCAGTGTTGTAATCCCCGGGGTGCGAATGAACTGCCCAACGCTCGGCAAAGTTATGATCAGGCGTCAATAACAGCGGCCGCATGTCACGCAAAAGCATAACATCCATATCCATATAAACACCCCCGTATAAATGTAAAACCACGAAACGCACGGCGTCCGAGACGGCAACAGGAAGAAAAGTCATTTGGCGCTCAGTAAGCACAAGCCACTCGCTACCATCTTCCATCCGAACAACCCCGTCGGCAATGTAAACTTCAGCTTTAGGACCCTTAGTTTCACCAGAGGCTCTACGGATAGACCCCCTACCGACCAAAGATTTCGTATATGCCGGATCCTCAGCGATAGCCCCTTTGGGTAAGGGAATCCTACGGGGGAATTTCCATGCCTTGAGAACCAAATCACCACGCTCCACAAGCGGAAGAAACTTGGCGAATAGAGGATCCTTCATCATGTCCGGCACAGCGTTAGGGGATCCGTCCGACTCGAGCCAAATATGTAGTCTGCTGCAGGGAATATTTTGGGTATACAGATAAGCCTTGACGAAAAGTTCCACCCGCCACGTAGCCGGACCAGTCCAATATGTATGGTAAAGTTGAACGGGGCCGGGGCAATCCCCGATATGGTGCGTGGATGGGAGGGCGGCATCCTCAACCGATTTGTAGCTCGGGTCAGCAGCCGAAGGTCGGTTCTCGGGCACGAAAAAGTAATCATCCTCGTGGTGAGCAAGGTAGTCCAAGCAATCATAAACATTCCTCATCTTCTCCAACCCATTTAAAGAACCCCGACACGTCTCGATCAGTCTCGTGTAATTCGCATAAGTATCCACATCTGGCCTCTTGCCCATGAAAGCATCGTTAATACTCTCCACCAAGGTCGCCGGCCTCAGCCGCCAATTCACACCTCCGGACAGCGAGCCCCCCTTGCCCCCCTTCCCCGTTGCTTTCTTTGGAGGACCATTCGAAAAGGGAGAAATGGTACCGGTTTGATAGATGTGCAGAACTTCGACAACGAACATGTACGCTAACGCTGCGATGAAGAGATTTCGGAGGAGGAGGGTGAAGCGACTGCATGATGATGGTTTTCTGCGATCCATGGCGTGTGGGATAGATGGAAGGGAACCGCTTCTCCAGCGGCAGGGAGAAGCAGGCTATCGATAGGGAAAATACGAGGAATCCAGCGAGAGAGAATTGTCCGGTGAAACGTTTATCGCGGGCGTCGTAAAGTTGAGCCAATTCAGGGGCTCTAATGGGAAGCGAAGGCGGCGGAACGATATTTGCCGCTTGTCAGAGCTTTTTTTTTTTGATGAAAAATAGAATCGGCAGAAAACCAAAGGGTAGAATACCGGAAGAAGAGAAATTGAAAAAAAATGGAGGGTTGAGGGCTGAGAGAAGAGGGAAAAGGGATAATCACACAAAACGGGCGGATTGGCTGGTTGGCTGCCGTTACGGGTTGAGTTGCGGTCGTGGGAGGCAGAAGAAGCTCCGCGAGGACCGCGACAAGGCACACAAACCCAGACAGGGTCTACCCCAGCCGCTCGGGAGGCCAAAAGCCTCACAAGAGATGATTTCCTAGAAACCATTGGTCAGACCATCCGCCAGTTCTTGAAACCCATGAAAAGATGCAAGTCTATCTCTGTATGATAGCTCTGTGATCTGCCCTTCTACTCATAACATCAGCTATCCTTTACTCTCAAGTGATAGGATCGCGAGCTCTCATACCCAGATCGTCCTTCACTTGCCAAAATCGTGAAGAGTCACATCCCCCCTTTTTTGGTTGACTTACAGTCAATCCCTTACGAGGCTGAAAATCCTAAACGCTGACAGCGGCTAGCAATGCCCTTGTCAATCCCTCAGCCCAGGTTTTTCCATATTGAGCCAAACCATTACCCAGTTAGGGATCAATCATGCCAATAAACTCAACCCAACAGAAAAAAGGTGAGACTCATTCCCCGACCGTGAATTTTTCCCAGGCCGAGGGGATGCGGGGTCGAGGGAGGCTTTCCTTGTCATCGATTCAGTCGATCAGCGTCAGAAGACATGATTCCGACGGCAGGATCTTTTGTCTGAAGCGGCGGGAAGCCAAGCACTAAAATACCGGTAGAATGTTTTTTGGTGGAGGATTTTCATTTCCCGCGCCACAATTTGTGCGGCTGAAACTGATGGGGGTGTTTAATAAATAGATGGGTGAAAAATGCGAGTCGACAACGGTACGAGTGCCGGAAGCACTGCACGAGATTGTGCGGTCATCTACCGTACTACAAGTACCATCGTATGCACTGTAATGTACTCAGACCAGCACGGTGCCTGCGCAAGTGCTTCTCGACTCAGAAACTTGATCTTCTGCCTGCTAAAAGCATGTTACGACCCACCAACCTTCTACCGCTATCATACCAGCAACTGCCACTCCCAAGCCACAAGGGCTGTTTCAATGCCCGAATCCGACCGATCCCATGCTATTATAGCACGAAGACTAGTATCTAAAAAAAAGAGCAAACCTAATACCCCGAGGCGATGACAAGATGCTACCGGTATCGCAAGTGCAGAAAGGCCCAAGGCACTCTCCAGTATGATGCCATCATTCTATCATTACACTGTTGTGCTGATGCTGACGCGCTATACTCACTACAGATACCCAAGAAGTATTAAAACCGCCCTCACCATTCAATCAGGTACCATTATCATACTAATTCGCTCGCGAGCACAATCAGAACGAGACCCCCTTATCATACCGTCGCACTCAGGTACCGATAACACAACCCCCCTGCTTATGCAACGCGCCTCCGGGGACCGGAAAACCCACCCTTCCGAAATTGAAGGCAGAAAGAAAAAAAAGAATCTTATCAGTACAATAGAGTACTACCGGTAGTGCGATACGGCAGATTATTAGCTAGTTGGTCTGTCGGTCTCCCACTCCCGCTCGCCCTCCGTTCTCGTTCCAGGCCGGGAGGATCTGGAACCGAGCGCCAACAATTAAGCTTGAAAATAACCTAGTTCCGGGGAGGAAAAACGTTTTTCCAGTTGGGGCTCGCCGGTCTGGAAAGGGGGCTGCCCAGCCGGAAGTGATTGGGCACCGTCCCGCCGTTGGATTGCGGGGGGGGAAGGGAAGGTTGGTGTCAGGCGTCATCATCGGGTAGGCCGGATGCATGTCTTGTAGATACCCGCATCATGGCCCATCACTCTGGGAATGTGGAGGCTGAATCCGTGTTTGGATTTGGGCATGATACCGGTACCGGTATTGAAGAAGTCTCGGGGTGATGGGCAGCTTGGAGAGCTTTGTGCTTGGTATTGTATAGGGTTGCATCTTTGTCACAGCCATTTAAGCGTCTCCGCGCGGAGCATTCTTGAATGGGGGGCGAAGTCCGGTGGAATGCGGACCCGAGTTGGGGGCTCAGGGAGGGTTGGGGTGAGAATTGGCATCCCCTTTTCTGCTACGCTTTCGCAGCCTTATTATACCGGGGGTTATGGCATATCAAATGTCTAGAAAAATTCCCTGTAAAATCATACTATTCATTACACGTACAGGAGATGGAGGTAAGGGGGGGGCGTGTTTTTTGTGGTCGCTCAAGCAGAGTGCACGCGCACGTAAAGATCGTTTACTATATTTCCTGTTTTCGGGCACAGTACAGTAAGTTGCGCCTCCGTCTCAGATCTCGCTCAATCGGGTGCCGGTCCTTGCTGAACCATAGAAATCCTATGTCAGCTTCCAACCTCATACAAAGGCATTAGTCGAACCAAAGCGCAAGGGTATTTGGATTCGTATAGAATTTGAACACATCTTGCCTCCTATTCTCTCACAATTTTATTCTTCAGAACGCCAATTCCTACAGTGAGGCCAGAAGGACTACTCATAGAAGTGAAAATCAGAAGAAGTGATGGGAAATAACGGGGGGCTCCGGGAATCCCCCCTGAAATGCCAACGAAGGTCTAAAATATGCCCCACACAACTAGAATGCCATCTTCCACGTGTTTGCATGAGTGCTTTAGCACATAGTCACTTATCACCGGAAGGAATTACACCTAAATTCTGTTAGAACTATGCCAAATACCGGTTTCTTAAGGACATTTAATTCGCATGCTTAACTCTTATGAGGATTCTCCTACAAATTTCCAGAAAAGCCACAGCTACCCCCAATACCTACAGCGCCGTATTTGTACCAAAGCTCTTATATACAGCGGCTTCGGGGGTTACTCAATGCACAAGAAACACTAGTGAATTTGCCATTGAAAGGGAGAGCAATATTTCTTGGCTTTAGCTAGCATCGTAGTTATGTAGAGTACACTAGACCATTGCACCTATTAGAGGGGACATTTGAGAATATTCTGGAATGGTAATTGCGTGATAAACTAGTTGGGTAGTATTGAGGGGTGGATCCCTCTACCGCTAGCGTCTTGTGATGTGCACAGAGGTTGCCCTCCTTATAGAGTTATGATACCTGGGATGTTCCCTAGATGCTGAAAAGTATCATCATAATATCAAGGAATTTCTCCCCCAAATTGCCCCCCCATGCGCCATTATACCCGATGGAATTCCGAAATTTTAGCCACCATGCATAGCGGGATGACATGCTTCTTGCCTACAATTAGAACAAGAAGCACAGATCAGAAATGGAAGGATAATATTTAAGCTAGAAGCCTATAGTATCTTGTGATATCTTATCCCACGCACTTCCCAATTACAATCCATTCGGGCTCCTCTACCGTCCTGAAGAACCAAGACCGGTATTATACTATCCCCCCACTTTCACACACAAAGGCCCCCCCGAACTTTCCCTCAACTCACCTGCACACACCCACCCTCACAGAATATCACGCAGGTCAACTGACTAACTTGACAACCCCACACCCCCGCAACCAACACCGGAGCAGCGCGCACTCAAGTGAAGCAAAGGAAAAAAGGAAGAAAAAAAAAGATGAAGCAGTGCTGGTATATTCCCAGTAGTAGTAGGATACACCCCTTGTTCAGTCCAGAAGTCCAGTAATAATAATCCTTTTTTTTTGATCCATTTTCATTGTCAGGGGGGGGGGCCCCCCCCCCCGCGCCCCCCCCCCCCCCGCGCACC
>Ga0307509_10002277_pt1 | contig 31379 bp, 32 predicted proteins | sample 10_EM_MG_FD_202245 | JGI IMG/M metagenome (GOLD analysis project Ga0307509, IMG submission 202245) | Populus trichocarpa ectomycorrhiza microbial communities from riparian zone in the Pacific Northwest, United States - 10_EM | ecosystem: Host-associated > Plants > Roots > Unclassified | place...
CGATTCTTTCAGGCACATCGTTGTGCATTTTTCACTATCAAAAGTGATCTTTCCTTGCCCCCAGTCAATTCGGGGGTTATGGTTCCTTAACCATGGCATTCCTAAGATTGCCTCGTGATTTTGGAGTCTTGCCACTTGGAAGGTTGTAATTTCTTTATGGGCTCCAATATCCATGGGTACGGTAGCTATATGGGTAACAGGTCCCATTGAACTAGATTCTCCGTCCGCCAGGTAAATCTCCCTCGGGTTCTTGGCCTTTGTTGTGCGTATCTGATATTTGTTGCAGAATTCTTGGTCAATAAAGTCTTCTGTGGCACCCGAGTCTATCATCGCGTTGATGGTTGTGCTGTTGTTTATACCCTGTAATCGTATTTTTACCATTGTATGATCGTTTTCGTTTTCTAATGTTTCCATATTGGTGAGTACTGCGTATAGATTTCTGATAATAATGGGTTTTCGTTCGGGTCTGTCCCTCCGACCATTTCTTACTGGGGACAGTCTTCGTTTCCCGCCGGTTGGGGAATCGTTTCTTCTTCGTCCATATTGATTGTTTTGATCTTGGTATCTTGTCTCCAGTTTTGGACTCCTCCAGCCGTTGCATTGTTTCGCCTAGGGCTTCACCTTGGTTGTTGGATAATCCCTCTCTTTCCTTCATTGCAATTTTGTATCCTGTGTCCTGCTTTTCCGCATCGTAGGCATAGTCCTTGTGTCATCCTTCTTTGGTATTCCTTTCGTGGTATATTTAGCCTTGGAACCCTATTGGTGGCATCAACAAGCTTCGCCTCCGCTATCTCCCTACCCCTACATTTCTCAACACCACATTGCTTCTGGTACAAAATCTCACGATACTCTGCACTCTCAGTGAGCTGCCTCCTCTTGCACTCTCAGTGAGCTGCACTCCGCCTAGCACTCTTCGTGAGCTGCGAAATCTCCGTCCATGGCGCCCCTCAGGGCTTCCCTCTCCCTCCTTCCTCGGTGCCCTCCACCAGGCCCAGCTCCACCTCCCCTCCTTCTGAACAAATCATCTATGTAAGGAATTTCCTTGGGGAAACGCTCAACAAACTAGGCTTCAGCGATGTTGTCCCCCTCCCCACGAGCACTGAGCTCGGTAGAGACCTCTCTACGGGTGAATCCATTATCCTCCCTCTTCTCTGCTCCACCATCAACGCACTGGCTTCTCTCCTCGAGAGGGTCGACACCCTCAACGACCGCATCACACATACACATGACTCCATCAGCCAGGTGGCAAACTCGGTTCCCAACAGGGACGAGTTAACCGCCTCTTTGGCCCCCATTACCTCTTCGGTTCGTGACCTGTCACATAGGGTGAGCACAGCCCCCGTGTCACACAGACCTGCACCCCCATCAACCAATCAGGCTCCGGCCCCGGCCCCCCCTCCCTGAAAGCCCTCCGCTCCCACGCCTGGCCTGCATCCCGACTTCCCCAGACATGACCACGCCACCAACAAATACTATGGTAACCCTGAAGCTTTTGCCAAGTCCCACCCCACCTCCTGGGAAGCTTCCCACTTCGCCAACGGGGGTTACCCGCCGTTTCCACCTTCCTTCCGGGTGTTCAGGACCCTACCTGTCCTCGGTTAACCTATGCTCAGGTCTCGGCCCTCCCGTCAAAGGGAAAGAAAAAATCCTCTCCCCAAGGGGTTGCCTCTTTGGCCTCTCCTCCCGCCTCCTCATCCTCACCGACCTCCTCCTCCACCTCCTCCTCCAGACCCGCTACCCTCCCGGCTGCTGCCAGAAGGTTCTATGCTCCCAGACAGGATCCCCTCTCTCACCCAGACAGGGAAACCATTGCCGCCACCTTCCCCGACATAGCCGCAGATGTCTTGCGCTCGTCCAACTGCGCCCTCCCCCTTTCTTTCACAGCAAAAGTCAACTCGAATGGAACAGTAACACTCCTGGGGGTCTCCCCCTCCACGCCTGCCTCTGATTACGCCCCCTTCTTCGGTGCCTTGGCGGCACGACTAAACAAATCTTTTCCAGTCGGCTCCTCCCCGTGGCTCCCGTTCAGGCCCGCCCCCAACGAAAACCAATTTGCCATCCATGGCCTCCCCCTCCGTTATCTCCCCGAGGACAATGAGGGTCTCTTCATGTACCTCAAGGCTGCCATACTCAACGCAAAGGGGATCGATATCACCTCGGCCCGCTTCCTCAACCCGGATCCTGAAGCCCGCTCTCTGAAACTTGCCTCCTCGGTTGTTGTCACAACCTGCCCCGAGGATGGCAAGAGGATGGGCCCTAACATTTTCCTTCTGTCTCGCAAGAGAGAGGTCAAAACCGCCCACTCCGCCAACAAGACTACTCGATGCCGCAACTGTCAAAGATACGGCCACACAGCCCCTGTCTGCAAATACGATCACCCTGTCTGTTCGATTTGTGCCCTCCACCATCGTAAGGCGGAGCACCGCTGCCCCAACCCCACGTGTCCCAAGGAAGGCAACCTTCCCCCTGTTGCGAATTGTTGCTCTGCCTCCCCTGCCCACTGTGCTAACTGTGGGGATGACCACCCCGCCACTGACCCTGCATGCCCAGCTAGGCCTAGCCGTCTCCCTCCCTCTGAAGAAACAACCCACACACGGGAACACCCCCCCTCCGTCCCTACCGAAGGAGACATGGACACAACCGAAGATGAGGGTGAGGCTGTTACTGAGACCCCTAGACCCTCTGCCCCATCAACAGTAAGAAGACTTCTCCCTGCCTTCGAGGTGGTTACTCCTCGTCCGACCCGCCCCTCTGCTCCTCCCTCGGTTTTGCGCCCTACTCCAGGGGCCGGTGGTCCACTCCCCCAGGTGGCCCCCAGCCCCTCCCCTGCTCCTTCCAACGATCCGGGCAGGGCCCGATAATGCAGTACAACGGCAGCCCTTCCATGTCCCCCCGGCCGGCCAGGGGTACACTTCGTTCCTTTTCCATCGTTCAACACAACAGCCTTGGGAGCTGGGATGTGTTTCTCTCCCTTATGAACAGTATTAGTCAGTTAGCCTCCCCTCCTATGATAGTAGCCCTCCAGGACCCCCCCGTCAGAAAAGGCCAACTTCCATCCTTTTCCACTTACAAGTGTTTTCACCCCTCCTTCCCCAAACCAAGGGTGGCCTTTTACATCCACCCCCACCTACTGAACTCGGTCTCGCTCCTGCCCGGCGCATCCACACGCTCTGATTTATTTTCGATCGACATATTTGCCCCCTATGGTTTCTTTGAGCTTCAATTCTCTAGGTTCAGGGTTATCAACGCCTACAATCTTCCTCTCAAATCTGCCCCTTTTCGAACTATCACCCCCTCGGATCTATTCCAGGATAACGCTTTCCCAACCATGGTGGTTGGCGACCTCAACTTGCACCATCCCACTGCCGACCCTCTACGCACATTCGACTCTGGGGAATACAACCTGTCGCACCCCTACTACTGCCAGGCATCTGAACATGGCTACTCTCTCCTCAATCAGCCAGGGTTATACACATATTTCCCCTTTGCATACAACGCCAGGCCCTCGGTCCGGGATCTCGCCTTCGCTAACGGCCCGCTATTTCCTTCGTTCTCCCGTTGGGACACACCCCTCCCCTCGACTGGCTCCGACCACGTCCCGGTGCTCATTACGCTGGAGTCACCCAGATTCAGGCTCCCACCCCCTTCCCCCAACTGGTCAAAAACAGATTGGTCCAGTATCCTACCCGCCCTCCCCTCCTTGGTACCTCCCCCTCCTCCGTCTTCTTGCTCATCCTCCACCTTTGAGGAATGGTTCGACACCCATGCCGGTAAGGTCAAGACCCTTATCTCCTCCAACACTCCTGTGTCACGCCCGTCTCCCAGATCCAAACCGTGGTGGTCCCTACTTCTCTCTCACCTAAGAGCTGCCTTCCACTCGGCCTCTCGAACGTACAGGTCTTCCAGAGACCCCTATTACCAGTCTGCCCTGCGCTCGGCAAGGCGCTCCTATTTTGCCTCCATTAAAAAGGCCAAGTTCACCCATTGGTCTACCTACCTCTCGTCCCTCTCCCCCTCCTCAGTCTGGGAGGCAAGGAAGCTCGCCTCTGGAAGGCAGTCCTCAAGGTTCCCCTCCTTTCCCGACCAAGATACTCCCGAAGGCATCAACAAGGCCCTACTCTCACATTTTTTTCCCTCTACCCCTCCTCCGACCAACGCTCCCCTCTCCCTCTCTCCCTACCCTGACTACTTCCCTCTCAGTCAGGAGGAAATCACGATTGCCCTTTCAAAATCCTCCAATACTTCAGCTCCCGACCCAGACACGATCTCTTACGACGTGTGGAAACGGGTTCACCAATCATGCCCTACCCTCCTCACCAAACTCCTCTCTCCTCTACTACAGTACGGACATCACCCCGCCTCCCTGAAGAAAGCAAATGGCATCGTGTTGGACAAGCCTGGCAAGGCATCCTATGATACCCCTGCCTCCTTTAGGGTCATTGTTCTACTCGAGACTCTTTCCAAAATACTTGAGCGGGTAATCGCTTCTCGTCTCTCCCTCCTGGCCAGGCATGTAGGCCTACTCCGCCCTCACCAGACAGGTTCCCTCCCAGGCCTCTCTACCTTCGACGCCACCTCTACCCTAGCCCATGAGGTTCGCCTCCTCCAAAGGCTCGGTTCCAAGGTTTCATCTCTTTTCCTGGACATCAAGGGCGGCTTCGACAATGTCGACCCTGGCCAGCTCACGTCGGCACTACTGGCCAAAGGGGCCCACAAATACCTCACAGCATGGGTTGGCAGTTTCCTTACCAACGGCATGTGTAGACTACTCTTTCAAGGCTCCCCGAGAATATTTTCGCCGGTCGCCGTGGGTACCCCTCAGGGCTCCCCCATCTCCCCCCTCCTCTTTGTTATTTATGTTTCTCCGCTTCACCCAGTGATACCCAAGGGTATTGTAATCTCTTACGTGGATGATTTCGTGGTCACGGTTTCTTCCTCCTCCCACAGACGCAACGTTCAACTCCTCCAGGGCCATTACCGCTCTCTCTGCAGTATTGCGGCACCCAGGGGCCTCACCTTCTCCGTCCCCAAGACCGAGCTCATACACTGGCGCACCCCTCAGGAGCGCTCACCTCCCTCAACGGCGGGTGTCCGATTGGACGACCTGTACTTCCCCCCCAAGAACACGGTGAGGTGGCTGGGTTATTGGTTCACACCCCCTCTCTCTTCGTGTGCCCACTTCAGCAAGAGGCTGTCCCTCGCCCAGGGCGCCTTCGACACGATCAAAAGACTCTCTCCTCCAGGAAAGGGCCTCCCACCGTATCTCTGCCACAGGCTGGCTTCTTCCCTCCTCGCCCCTGTCCTCTTGTATGGCGCAGATCTGTACACACCCCTTGTGGGGATGCAAGACAAGTTAGACGTATTTTGGCACCGAGTCCAAAGATGGGTCACCAATTGTTTTTCATCCACCCCAGTCCCTATACTGGCCATTGAGTCCTGCCTTCCCCGTCTCGTCCTCCTTATAGAACACCGACAACGCATGGCCGCCCTGAGGATGGTCTGCTCTCCACCCGAAATCAACCCTGCGTCGGCTAGGCTACACAAGTCAGTCCCGAACCAGTCTTCCTTCCGCTCAACGCTCTGCCATCGCTCTCTGCTGGTGAAATTGAACCCCGCATATCGTCCCCTCATGTAGAGGACACCCCAAGTAACGATCCGCAAACATCTCCCCATTGATGAGATCGCCCATAGGACGCTTCCCCTGCTTGGAAGCAGGCTTTTCTTTCCTCCGCACAACCGCCAGCTGGTCCCTACCCTATCCGTCCCTCCGGGGGACCCTCCCTCTGACTCGTATACCGCGCTCAAAAAAGAATCCCGGACAATCCTCCTTCTGCAGTGGCGCTCGCTCGCTCCTCCCCCACCAGGCTATCCTTACCCGCCTTCGCTCACACCGCACTCTTTCATGGGCCTCCCCAAGTTCATGGCCGGTTGCTTACACCAAATGCGGTCCGGTAAGAGCTACCTCGCAGCTCATCCCTCCTGGTTTAATCGTGACACTCCCTCCCTCTGCCCCAGGTGCCGCGCCTCGGCTGAAACCTTTGAGCACGCCATCCTCCACTGCCTAGCCCGTCGCCGCCTGAAAGAGAGTCTCCTCCTGGCCCTCACCTCGCTTGACACTGCCTCGCCCCTATGGTCCTCCGATCAGGATATCGCCACCCTTTCTAGATTTATCGCACTCACGGCCACCGGTTTCCCGCCCGACATGTTCCCCCCGAGCCCTGCTTCCAGCACTGCCCACAGCCCTGCTCCCTCCCCTCCCTTCTCCCCCTCGCCCCGTTTCAGGTTTTCTCCCGTGGAGGATGATTGATTTGTTCGGGTATTTCTGCACTTGATTGTTTCTTAACGGAGATCGTAAGGTCTGGTGGTTTTGGATATTTCTTTACTAGTTTATGATGTTTTCCCTTGGTTGGTTATTGCGTCATGGTTTAGCTACGCTTTGGAGAACTGGGTGGATAGGGTTTTCTTTTGTTAGTTGTTTTATTATAGGTTTTGTTTACGCCATAGCTTACCGCTGCATGCGAGTTCTTTGTACCTTTAAAACAAACGAATACATGACTTAAACAAAAAAAAAACAAAAACAAAGGCCGTAGATATAGGATCTTCACACAACCATCTAAGTACTTTTCTGTACGAACGATATTGCAATATAACTTTATATTCTCCAAAAGAACACTTTATACGTTACGACTTATATCCCTCTTAAGAGAAGAGGGAATACGAGATAATATTGGACGAAGGACAAGTTCCGATAGAACTTAAAGAAGTTCTATCGAGAGGCTACATACGATAGATTATAAGATAGTCTATCGGATCGAAGGAAAGGAAATTACCAAGCAAGATAAGTTGTTACCCGTTGCATAATAATCTCACAGGCTAGAATTGTTACACTAAGGCACTTGGCCTTCTCTTAGTAGTTTGGATAAGAGTAATAGAGTCTATTCAATTACTTGTTGGCGTCTCCGGTACTTGATCTCATTTATACCACCGGTTTGGTTAGAGTCAATACCGATATCCCTTTGCAAGACCGCTACCCCACGGGAAGCAGTTACAATAGTCATATTGTTATCGTGTGGTCCCGTGAGTATCCGAAGAATACTATTGACGTATGTGAGTGTGTGTATACTTGATTTCTCAAACTACTTTATCCAATAACATCATTCACTTCTGCGACTTTCCTCGCGGGAGCGTGGAGTATAGAATTTGTTGCTTAACAATTTTCTGCAAAAACGTCCTGTTACTTAGTGACCACCTTCGCGACTCTTGTCTTTAGTGCTCAGTAACCTTAGGCGATGTTGACCGATTTGGCTGGAAGCATTTGCATAACGTCACCAAAGGTCTTCCCTCATATATCCTGTGAACGGGATTCGGTCGAAGGGACAGCCGCGACGTATACGGGGCTATGAGGAGGGCTTCAATGAGCATGTCTTTAGTGAGGGGACGCAACTACGGCGGCATCTGCCGATGTAGCGCCGTCCCACCGCTGGTGCGGGAGGTGGGTGTTGGCTTGTCCTTTTGAACTCAGAATCCTAAGGTAGGGTAACTATAGGTATTTATTCACTAATGGAAGGCTGAGCCTTCCGGTATGCCTAACATAGAGATAGCTGACACGACAGAGTTGGGCTCACTACGGTGTCCAACGTTAGCCCCACTGTCTGCTCTGGTGAATAGTCTGGACTCAGAGGATCCGAATCTAGATATCTGAGAAGGCCCGCTGCTGACGCGGCTCTGAAATCGAAAGACACTTCAGCCATCTGGAAACTGTTTTGGCTCTCCGGCAGAGGCTCAAGATGCAGGTTATTCAGCGTTTGACTCCGTGGTACTGTCCATCACTGAAGGTTGGTCGAACTTTGACCCTCTAGTTGTGCTGCCACACCAGCCCAATAGTCTGTTAATCCTTTCCGGCGATCTTGTCGGACATCATGCTTCCACTCTATCTTTCCACGGATGGTCTCACGAATTTTGTCCAGAATCAGAGTTTGAACCGAGTCGGGGCATGATGCCCACATTTGCCTTTGGTGTGCAAAAAGATCTTAAATGGTTGCTGTTAGGTTAGTCTTCTTAGAAAAGAGAAAGGTCAGGGTTCTGGCTCACCTCCGGCAGCTTTAGGCTTGAAGTCGCCCTGATCCTTATATACTCCTGTCTGCTATGCTCGCAGTGTATGACAGATTATGGCACTGGTTAAGCAAATCATGGTACTGTTAATGCGCCCAAGAAATGCCGGATCCATTATTCCACGTATTCTCCTACCCTCAAAGTACTTTCCCCATATGGCCTTGGGATCTGGGGCGCCAGGAATTACTTTGTTATTTTCTGCGTCAAGTTGACTCTGATCAGTTGAAAGAGGATAGGTCGCATCGTTAATAAGAGCAAAAAGGCACCTCATATCCTCTCGGGGGGCACAAAAATCTATCCTTTTTCAGCAGGTAGTCCACACGGCGCGCAATTGCCATTAGGTCTTCTGGAAGATCGAACAATATTACGATCTGATGCTTTACATGGTAGACAAACTGGGATCTTACCCCCGAGTATTTTTGCCGTATCTGGAAAGGTTAGTGCTAGTCCAGACGTCTAAAAGATTCTTCTAAAAGTGGTTGATGTCTAGTTACCAATTTTACGCTTTCCTCAGATGCTTCTATATTCCCTGCATCCCATATGTGATTGAGAGCCTGAAGCCAAACACGGTGCACCTGAGTGGTCAATGCAACTGGGCCCGGGAGTGGTTCATCAAACAGAGTATATAGGAGAAAAAGTCCCTTGGCCTGCGCTACGACTGCTCCCTCTGCTCCCATAGCTCTATTGTGCCGTGAGTTAGTCTAAGGACATATGTGCTCATGGCCCGGCATGCCCTATTCGCCCTGAGGACTTGAGCGTTGGACTTCTGACGTTGTGGCTCTCTGTGTAGCCATTGATGAATAATGTGATACACCGGATGTCAAGATCGTCGGGGGAGTGTACGCACTACTTTGTTATTATACGTACTGGTGCAGCAGGGGTACGCCTGACGATTGCCGCTTCCTGCAATCCGGAGCTAGTCGATATTTGGACAGTCGATACCCTGTTATGGGTTTGTTTCTCCCCGGCTCGTGATTGATCACGTGATATTGATCTAGTGCCATCCGTATTATCATTCTCATCTGTGTCTGGCTCTGTGTCCAATTCGTTTTGATCAGATAAGTGGGAGTTTTGGTACTCATCACTGCTATCATCGCTGAGATGAAAGATTTCTGTTATTTGTTGTCCATCCTTATCCTGATCGTCCTCGTGATCGTTATACGCCACTGTGTGTAAAGTATCCCTTCGGGCGCGCTTGGCTTGTCGTGCCAGAAGACATCTTACAATCTGTGGTGGAGAAGATTTCCGAGCCCCGGAATGTGCACTGTGAGTGCTGCCTGATTCGGGCGGCTGCGTTCCTGATCTGGGTGCCTTATCGACTGGTACGATGTCGCACCTATGACGGTCCTGATTGGCTATCCGTGCAGTGGGTTGGCTGCTTGAATTGGCTTGTAGTTGTTTATGCATGTTTGAATGCCGGACGTTTGATAAAGGTATAGGATAGGAATTAGGACATATGAAAAAGCAATATATTGTGTGATAAAGATCAAGAGTTTGTTGTTTTATTGAGTAGGACACATCTGGTCTTAAAATCTAGGACTTAGGAGCGAGTGGGGGGGGGTGAGGATCACATACGATCACTCGTTCATGAGAAAGACTATTTGGCTACAAAAAGGGGTTTTTCTGCTTGTTCATCATTAAGATAATACTCTGGATGAGCTCATGTATGATGTTCGTCTAAACACTGGTATGAACCAGTTCGATGGAATGTGGGCGTTGCTAATGTATGAGACGTCGTCGATGTCTGAGCCTAAGCAAAAACTAGCCACAACGAGTATTCCTTAGCGACACCAATTCTAGCAAGACACACGCCACGCTAAAAGTAGTTTAGATTTATTGATCTGAATCTCCAGAGGTTGATTCAACACCATTGAACTTCGAGATATCAGTTTTCACGTCATGCATCCTCCCTAATTGTCTAGTTCTATTGGCCATCGCCTGCGGCGTTATAGACAGACTATGCAAGGCATGCCCCATCGGGAAAAACATATTAGATGTTAGCTCAAGGGGAAGTAAGGTCAAGAAGCTGATGCAAGGGAGCGCACAGGTATCATTAATTGTGTTCTATCTAATACTAGCTACGAACAAGAAGCAGAAAAGAAATTCAATGACACCAAAGGGAAAACAACATCTAGTAAATAGTAAGGTTGTTTGGGTAAAAATGACAAAAATATTACTCAAAAAAGTAGTGAATCTTGTTTTATTTGCTGCCCGTACTGTGTCTTGCTGAATGGTGCACCTGAGAAGTAGATACGGTGTTGTTTAGGGCTAGCAGAGAACTACGGTTAGAGATCCGCGTGCCGGGTGTGTCACTGGAGGTGGTGGCCGAGTCAGGGACTCATTGATTGTGGCTGGCGGGTGTTCAGGTGGGGGAGAGGGATGTTCAATTGGTCTCTCCGGAGGCGTGAGATCGAGCCCAGCATGTGGAGCTACGGGAGGCGAGAGTAGAAGTGCGTCGCAAACTATTGATAGTCTGGCAGGAGGTGTGTCCTCGGCGCCATCGTGTCCTTGATGCCTCACAGATACAGCTCCTGGGTTTGCCAGCCAATCAAGCATCCACGGGCGCTCCTTCGCCATTTGGCGAAGGGCTAGAAGTTTCTCGAACCGAGAAGGCCCAGAAGGGCCTACAGAGTGCAACCCAGATGCCGTCACAATTGGATTAGAGCTTGCCGGTACTTTGATTTGCGATGGAATATTCCGCCGGCGTGTTGAGGGCCCCGGATCTCCAAGTGCCTGGAGATTCTTTTGTAATTAGCAATTCTATTTTAATGTGAAGGATAAAGATAGATGAATGATGCTGCGGATTAGATACTTACCTCGCCATCGTCCATATAGATCACCCCAGCACCATGAGGCGCCCGAGTTCCCCCCTCGGGCTCGGCCTCTTGCAATTCCTCATCGTCAACAGACATTTCATCCTGCATTTCCCTCACAGAGTCTTCTCCTTCAGCCGACTCATCCCAGACGTCGCGGTCAAAAACTTGATACCTCCCATTGGGAGACTCGGGGGGTTCTTTTAGCCTGCAGCCTATCTCAAAGTCTTGCAAGATAACTCAGGACGATAATCTTAATCGTAGACGAGAGATTGTCTAGGAAGGCTCAATGTTTTAAAGTAGAGGTAGATAGAGTGATAAAAGATTTTCTAGCGTAAACAATTTTATCTTGATAAGATCTCTTCTCCGTTGCTTGATAATATTCAAATAGCTCGGGAGGCATCTCAATATTTATATGCCACGTCTGGGTGGTCGCGGGCTATATCTAGTTCTCATACTACCTAAGTACCTGCTAACAACTCCAGCCTTGTCTTGAAGGTGCAGATACCATTAGACCCTGACAATTCTGTTATCTCACTTGACTTCCGAATTGCAACACCATGAATTTTCCTGACAGTGCTCCCACACATCAGTCCATTACTCACGATCAATCTTCGTCGGCATGGAGTCTTGCTTACAACTGCATATGCAGAATGGTCTCCATGATCGAACCAATAAAGGGGCCAGCTTTGTTATTGAACCTCTCAGCATTGCAGATGAATCCTGCACTCGACAGCTGCGAGGCATAAGACAGACTTTTTCTGATAATCGCATCAATCGCGATTATCTTTTCATAGTCATATCGTTATCGATTAGTCCCGTCAGTATCTGAAGAATACTAGTGATGTATGTGAGTGCGGGTATGCTTCATTTCTGAAGCTACCTCATCCAACAACACCATTCACTTCTCCGACTTTCATCGCGGGAGCTTGGAGTATAGAATCTATTGCTTAACCATTGTCTGTAAAAACGTCCCATTACCAATTGACCACTTTTGCAACTCCTGTCTTTAGTGCTCAGTAACCTTATGCGACATCGACCGATTAGGCTCAAACAACTTGTATAAGCTCGCCAAAGGTCTTCCCTCATATATCCTGCGAACGGGATTCGGTCAGACGGATGGCCGCGAGGTATACGGGGCTACGAGGAGGGCTCCAATGACCATGTCATTGGTGAGGTGACGCAACTATGGCGGCGTCTGCCGATCTAGTGCCATCCCAACGCTGGTGTGGGAGGGGCGTGTTGGCTTATCCCATTTGAACTCAGAATCCTAAGGTAGGGTAACTATAGGTCTTTATCCACTAAAGGAAGGCTAAGCCTTCCGGTATGCCTAACAGTTTCATCCAGGTCCTCTCGATCTTCGCGACATGACTTGAGAGCCATCAGGTCCCAGGGATCGTGGCCTTTGTTAGCGTGGAACCATGCACGAATGTCGTCATTTCTATAGAGAAATATGAGCTGGAGTATAGGGAGTGGATCATCCGGCTTCTGACGTAGCATGGCGGCACCGTCTCCTGTCGCACCAATTAAATAGCTGGGGCATCAAACTTCCTCCCCCACATCTTGCCCTCTTACTACCCGGAGCAAATCTATGATCCTCAGTGTAGTCAGTACCCCCTAGGCGATTCCCCTGTCACAGGCTTTTACAAACCATGGGTAGCCGAGGAACGGATGCACGGTAGGCAGCGCACCAGTCCTTCAAATAATATGCATTCTCAAAGCACGTGGGAAAATGGGGAGTGCCAATCTGAGTAAGGTACTGGGATCTGCTGTCAGTCAAGGGCTAACAGAATAAAGATTGGTAATACTTACCTGGAGGTTCGGCAACATCACCATGGAGATCCCGCCCAGCTTTTTGGCGCTCATTTGACGTCTGCATTTTCTTGGCCGAATCTTTGACCAGAATATTCAGATGATGGATGAACTCTCCAACATCATCTGGGTGGCGCTGGCTTTTGATGTACTCAATACGCTCCTTGACTGGCAAATGGCTACGAGGAAATGAAACAATTGAGTCAACTTGTGATTCAGTTAGGCAGCCGGGGTCAAGAAGGCGAGCTATAATATAGGCCTTGATTTGCTCGTGCCATGTAGCATAGACGGAAGATATGCCACGCGGATGCTTGAATCTATACCACGATTTCACATACGCAATGTCGCCATATACAGTCCTGGTTTGAGTTAGACAGTCAGTATAACCAATTCAGACTACGCGATACTTTGGATCTAAATACCCCGAATCCCTGATGGCTGGCTGGAAGTGTGTGTGCTCAACAGGCTCCTGTTCTCTGTTTATTTGAAAAAATAAAAGAATTGTCAGTTCACTATTCTATTCATGCACAGCAGGGGGGACAATGATTGCTCACAATCCGTCTTCCGCAGGGTGACGGGCTGCAGAACGTGTGAGAGTCCTTCTTCATATTCCTCTCTGAACTTCTGGCGTACGAGGCTGCTCAACAGGACGTCTGAGAAGCAGAGAGTTAAGGTTGATCTCTAAAGTTAGGTGTGGATGTTTGCTTACTTTCCCTTGCGTAATGGACGTCTCGCTCTGCCTGGGTGCACCATTTGTGTGTGGATGAATGAATTGGATCAAGCCGCTAGGGCAAACAAAATGGTTGGCCGACTAAGGCTATTGATATGACGTCAAGTCAGGCTTAGATGATATAGATTGTAGTTGACGTAAATATCTCTCATGAAGAAGGCCGTCGGGGTGCTTTTGAAAAGCGCAATGGTAAGTGTGGTGTGTCTGGAGGTAACAGGAAGATGTGGATGGGGGGCATGAGAGGACCTCTTATAGGTGGCAAGAGCAAGAGCGTTGGGTCTGCTCTTGCTCTGCCTTTTTTGTTGCCCTTAGGGTCCGGCGTGTACTGTAGGTGCCCAGGGTAGGGTTGGGTATAGAAGACACTTTCGTGGTAAAGTATCACGGGCGTGACTAACAATGATCGTTAATAGAAGAACGAATTGCAAAGGGAGCATATACCAAACGTAGACACTAGATCGATGGCTTAACTGCCATCGCATGTTGTCAAACACCTTTTTAAGCCACATCTGAGTTTGAGGCCACGACATGTCGCGTACTGCGATGCATCTTGGCATCCCTTGGCATCCACGAAGGGCTAAGGCTGGGAATAAGACGTCAACCCAACCCTGCTGCGCATTACACACTGCATCCAACCCCAGGGTATCATGACTTTCGGCTGACGAAGATGAACACAGCTGACTTGATTGATGTGCTCTGAGAAATTGAATTGATTCTAAATCTAATTATGATACTCTATTAAAACTATCAATATCAAATGCTAATACACTCGGCGTCTCTGTAGACGCAGCCTCAATCTACGCGTCATAATATGGATTACACTCTCGGGACACACATAGTCTCTTAACCTGAAGCTCGCCCTGACTATCGTCTTTGAAAACCATTCAGTGTTTCTGAAGCTGGTCCTCTTTCAAAAAATCTTTAGCAGAAGCAACAAGACAGTGCATTTTGGACCTGCGCTTGTCCCAATTATCGACGTCAAACTGCGCCTTACGCTTCTGTGCCTTATCGTCATGCGTGAGACTCCATAGCTGTTTCATGATGCGATGTGTGTTCAGCATTCCCTGCAGTTTAATTGAGAGAGGTATCTGACCTCCTGTGGCATCGCCGCCCTGGTGGTCAGGAGATGTCATACTGACAACCCTACTATGGTGTGAATCAAAGTTGTCTGAAACATCTGATGATAAGCTGGACCCTCCCAGAAGAAAAAGTGGAGATTCTTGTGGGTTTTGTGATCTACTGGCCTTAGTACCGTTCATGGGAATAGCCTTTCCCTTCGGTTGAGCTGCCGGGTTGACATTATGTCCGGCTAAGGCATTTGCCCAATTAGAGACAGCATTTGGTGCGAGGTATATGTGTCTCGGCTCCGGTGGTGTAGTCGGTCTAGCTGGTGTTGATCGGTGATAACAATAAACGAGCACGTCAAGTGGGTTCTCATTAGGTTGATTCAACAAGAGCCAGGTACGTACCACCTCATCACACAGGATGAAAATATAAGTTGAATAATGTAACGCGTGTGTAGGGTCTTCACGAAGCTCTTGCCGGCCTTCGCCTGTGGTGCCGATTATATAGCAAATGCTGTCCAAGGGTACACATCTTAAAATTGCCGATGACAAGCCCCCAATTTCATATGAATTTAACTCCGCAAAATCCACACCATTGATATAAAGATAGCGCAAATAGAGGATGTGATAATTGGGTTGTGGTGCGTCGCTATCAACCGGATGTTGTTGCCAAACAATGTGTAGTGCCTGTGGGCCACCAAGTAGAGCCCTCCAGTCTGTATCTCATTTGTTAGTAAGTTACCACACAAATCATTGGAGTAATTTCGAAAAACACTCACTTATTTGCCTTACATCACATAGTTCTGGCAGGTTTTGCCTTACATTAGGCTGATCTAGCGCATGGCGAATTACCTGAGCCTCATAATTGGCCGGCGCAAGCGTACCAAGGATAGTTAAGGGGGCAGCTGGTTGGATTTGCTGAGGGTTATTCACGAGGGGAGCATCCATTTTGTGCATTCTGACTTCCGACAAGCGGAATCTTAATATCACAGGGGCAATCACAGTGAGAGGATTCTTCTGTGTTGCGCTTCCTGACGGACCAGGACCGGCAGACACCATAGAGCGAGGTTGGTGTGCCCCTTGGGGATTTGCCGGGAGAGGCTGGATTTAGTTTGCTGACGGACCAGCATTTGCAGACACTGTCGAGAGAGGTTGGTTTAGCCCTTGGGGAATTGGCGGGGGACCCTGGATTTGGTTTCCAGACGGACCGGCTGTTGCAGACGCTGTTGAGGGAGGTTGGTTTGGCCCTTGGGGATTCGGCGGGGGAGCCTGGATTTGGTTTGTACCACCGGCTGTCTCCGGAGGATTGTTTAGTGGCTGGTTATTCACCAGCAGCCTGGGCAGGTTGGAATTGAGCTGGCCTGGGTGCATTGGCTGTGGGAGCATTTGGGGCACCAGCGCCTGCATTCTGTTCAGCTGTTGCAGGACCCCACTAGCTCCCAGGGAGTGCATTCGCAGGGAGTAATATGTTCGGGACGGTCACCTGTGCCGGAAGGACTCCTGGCACCTGTGGAAACAGCCTATCTTTCAAGTTGATTGTATTAGTCAACTTCTTCCCACAGTCCTTAACCAGTTGGACCACTGCTCGTCCACCTCCTGCATACGAGGTATGTTGTTCGCTGCAGATACAGTGGCAAGTTCATTGCAGGCGGGTCTCAATTGCCGGAAGCTGGCGACAATTTGCAGGAATTCTGTGTCAGGGAAGTGGTGAAGATCCATCTCATAACCCTGGGCGAACATTTGATCCTTAACAGTGTCCCGCCATGCACCTTATATGGCTTCATCTTGGAAACCAACCGCGATGCCCATTGACCTATTATGCTCAGTGATTTTTCTTTTCTCTGAGCGTCGAAATGAGATTTCTCCAATGAGAGAATTATCAGGAAGCTGATATGTCTGACCTGCTGGTGCCAGCTGTGGCCAGCTGGATGGCATCAGTGCGTGTTGAATAATGTTGATATTCTGCACCAGATCGAATATATTTTTGAGTATATTGATTTGATAAATATGAGAGGCAAGAGATGTGCATCTTGTGGATTTTGTGGAAGTACTGAATGGCAGATGATTCTTGGTATGAGGTCCTCCAGTGTTGATCTGTTCCCATTATATATAAAAGACTATGATGTTTTAGGCCGGTTGAAGGATTCAAGTATTTTTAACAATTTATTAGGGAACCGGGATCTGACGCTCTACCACAGGGCACCCCTATAATCTGATTCTACTTGAACCAATGGAATGGAATAAAGACTCTTGTGTTCGAACAGGAAATATTCTCGGTCTACTATCAAGATCCTGAAACAAACAATCCAAGGCTGCGCCACGTGACCTTTACGCTAAGCAATTCAAAATACTTGATCCAGTGTAGATAATTCAGACCGCTTGAATCAACGTGCGATCCACACACGTTGTTGACATCCCCCCGATAGCCTTACCCTCAAAAATACACAAGGCTGAGATAATCTGAGAAATCTTGGCACATGCCTGACAAATGTCCATTCTGCCGACAGAAATACAGCCGGTCCAGTGCATATGAGAAGTACCTGTGAAATGAGCACGCAAATCTTGATATCGTCTTAGCATCTACAATAAAATATGCATCCTCAGTGACTACCAACAATAACAAAGGAAGCAACATATTGCCCCATGAGGGGCATCTCCACCTGGTTTCCGACTATGAATCAGATCCAGATCCCACTGGACATGTGCACGGGGCAGTTGATGACATTAGTCACGAGTCTGATACAGAGATACTCAACGAAACTACAAGTCCATTTCCCAGTAAACGGATACTTTATGAAGGGGCCCGAGAATCTATAGGAGATGTCAAGGGTTTTGAGCAAGAACAAAGCAATCTGTGTCAGTAGACATGGTCCCCATTTAGTAGCGTGCACGGTTTCAAGCTAGTATCTTGGTTCATTGAGAGTAAAGTACCTAAGTCACGAATCAATAAATACTTCTCGAGAGGTCGCGGTAATGCTTCATTGGCCGGGTATAGTTCCATGCATACGCTTGAGAACCACCTTGAGGCATTGGATCCTCATAGTGCATATCTTCAATGGAACGAAGAACAGGTTGATCATGGCAAGCGAACATTGCAATGCTTCTATCGCAACGTTGTAGATTGCGTCAGATATCTCTTGCGCCAGATCGCCTACAGAGATCACTTCGTCTACACGCCGCGCAGGGAATATGATACCAATGGACAATGGGTATATGCAGAAATGCACACGGCAGACTGGTGGTGTCATCTTCAAGTACAGCCTCATAACGCTTTTTTAAGTGAACAATCGCTTACTGAAACTGTTGGGCAGGAGCCTATCTCAAAGTCTTGCGAGATAACTTAGGCTGATAATCTTAATCGTAGACAGAGATAGTCGAGGAAGGCTCGATGATCTGGATATAGGTAGGTAGAATGATAAAAGATTTTTCTAGTGTAAAACTTATATTGATAAGATCTCTTCTCCGTTGCTTGATGATGTTCAAATAGCTCGGGAGGCACCAGGATATTTATATGCCACATCTGGGTGGTTGCGGGCTACATCTAGTTCTCATACTAACTAAGTACCTACTAACGAACTCCAGCTTCTTCTGAAAGTGCGAAAACCATTTGACCCTGTCAATTCTGTTCTCATGCGACTGACGCATTGCAACACCATGAACTTTCCTGACGGTGCTCTTACACATCAGTCCATTGGTCACAATCCATCTTGGTCGGCATGGAGTCTTGTTTACCATTGCATACGCAGAATGGTCTCTATGATCGAACCAACCAAGGGGTCAGCTTTGTTATCGAACCTCTCAGCATTGCAGATGAATCCTGCATGCGACAGCTGCGAGGCATAAGATAGACCTTTGTGGATAATCGCCCCAATTGCGATTAGCTCTTCATAGTCATATCGTTATCATATGGTTCGGTCAGTATCCGAAGAATACTAATGATTTATGTGAGTGTGGGTATGCTTGATTTCTCAGAATACCTCATCCCACAAGACCATTGACTTTTGCGACTTCTATTGCGAGAGCGTGGAGTATAGAATGTGTTTCTTAACTATTGTGCGAAAAGACGTCCTGTTACCTAGTGACCACCTTCATGACCTTCGGCTTTAGTGCTCAGTGACCATATGCGACATTGACCGATTTGGCTTAAACCACTTGCATAAGCTCGCCAAAGGTCTTCCCTCATGTATCCTGCGAACGGGATCCGGTCAGATGGACGGCCGCGATGTATACGGGGTTACGAGGAGGGTTCCAATGACCATGTCTTTGGTGAGGGGATGCAACTACGGCGGCGTCTGCCGGTGTAGCGCGGTCCAAACGCTGGTGCGGGGGGGGGGTGTTGGCTTGTCTTTTTAGACCTTAGATTCTTAAGGTAGGGTACCTATAGGTCTTTATTCGCTTAAAGGATGGCTAAGCCGTTCGACATGCTTAACCTGAGCTCCCTCTCCCCAACCGTCGTCCTCGAAAACTTCTAAGATCTTCGCTCTATCAATTTTCTAAAAACAAATGAAATCCTTTTTGAACTCTGGGAGGTAGGGTAAAAAACCACATTCCTTGGCTTGTCCACATGAGGAAAACATTACTTCCCTATTCAACATATGTTCTACTTGGCATATCCGGGTTTTCCTGGTGAAAACCTTATACCAATTCCTGAGCGTTTTCCAAACTCTCAGGTGGTTCCCAGGTGTTCTTGTCCTCAGAACATCCTTGCCATTTAACAAAATACCTTAGTTCGGGTATTTATTTATTCTGACCGCGACCCTTGTGTGTATAAGAGAATATTTCACCCTTTACAATATGTTCTACTTCCCACTCGAGATCGCCATTGATCTCTTCTGGTGTAATGACCCTACGATAGATAGCTACTGTCACTATCGCCTTAGCCCAAATGGTATACCAAGTGGTAACCAGAGGTGATATGGTCCCGTATACTTAGTATATACATAGCTGGTAAACCTAGGATAAGGCCTAGGGAATATTTGAGTAGCCTTGAGGTACTCTACTAGGCAGGGGAACCTGTCGGAAGAACGTTCGCATAAGGTCAAGAGAATTATGGGAATGTTACACAGACCTCTGAGACGACTTTTGTGGTCTACTGGAGGGCTTCCGGGGCGGTTAACGGCATAAGAGGGCAAAGTTACCCTACCTTGACAATTTGGTCATTATGCCCAGGGACCCCAGTTACCCTACTGAGGTGTCCAAGTTACTCTACCTTCACCAGCAAAGTCATCCTAGAACTTAGAGGTCGATTGCCTCAATTTCTTTGGGCTCTTAGATGTTCTTGGGCGCACATGTAGCTGTGCGGAGACACCCCACGACTCTGTAAGGGTGGCCCGAACATACTATTGAACTTGGGCGGGTTTAGCTAACACGCCCCTCTGGCCCCAGCGTTGGGACGGCGCGTCATAGGCACACGGCTGCTTCGTTGCTCGTTTACTAGTAAAAAGAGGTCATTGGAGCGGCTACCTTAACACCGTATAGGTCGTTGCCGTCCGTCCGACTGGATGTCGTTCGCAGAGTATATACGGGGAGTATGGGTAACCGCCAAAATGGAGGTCCCCCATATATGGTCTCTTGGGCACCTAGAACTCTATTCTAACCTACGGGTAGTAGGATAGTCTTCCTAGTGGTACTCAGGGAGTCTCTGAAGGCCAGGGTGCTTTTGAGACAAATACCTCAGTAACCAGCCTTGACCTTCTCCCCTTGATTTGGAGCAATTACTAGGGTTCGTATTGGACTCTAGATGTATGAGTCTTATCACGGTAGAGTATGTCCCGAGAGGCTGGCTATGGGTAGCGCCCACTTAGCCAACCATCGGCTACATCTCACCGGGGGAGCTTGCATATGAATTTATCACCTTGGATAGTCGTGTAGATTAAATGATGGACTGAATAGCTTGTATAGACGAAACTACCACTGGGCCAGTGAGTCCACCACCTAGGTATTGACTCCAGTTGTTGTCATAACAGTTAGCCACTGATATGACTTGGACAGGAAGGGTTTTTCCTCCTGCGGTTTTATTGGAGATGCATTGCAGAAACTCATATCCTATTGACGGAGTTAAGTGTACCCGAGTTGGTCCGACACTTCCGCAGGATAAATCCTGATGGAGGGTAGACCTCGGACAAGCCCCGAGCAGGACAGGGTACTTGTACAAGGTCGGAAGTAGTGAATGTCAAAGGCTTAAATCTGATAACTACTTAAGTTTAAGCATTTGGCATTCTACTTGGACAATCAACCTTTCCTCCAGAGAACTAAATTGAGTGAAGCTTCCAGCTTAACTATATTAAGTTTTACCGTTGATTCTTGTGAATTATTTTACCACATCTTTATCTTCTACTTTGAGTGTTTGGTGCGGTCATAACCTTAGAGTTAACCTCATCTACTGGGTGCCCCCGTTACAGTATATAGTTAAGCGCACTTGATTAACTCTCTTCTGAGAATTCTTGTTTTAGCCTACAGTTTGGACATTGTTTGATTACGAGTTGCTTGTAGGGTACAAGAAGCATCAGGTGGAAAGAACAATGTTTTCAACTATGGCTGTGTCCCGCTCTCATTGTCGTCCTGAGCGTATGACTGGTATTGAGCGAGAAATATCTCGAACCGTTACAAGAGCAGACCTGAAGAGATTATGTTGGCGGCCAATCCAGCAGCTCCTGACATATGACATTAAGAATGATCCTACCTTTGAGATTGAAATACCTGGTACTGTCAGAGAGATGGAGATTGAAGACCCTTGCCCCTTCCTCCAAAGTTTCACTCATGAACCATCAGTAGGACGGAGAATACCCCAGAATACACGACAGAAGATGACTTTCGCTGATTTCACAAAAGATCTCGTTGAATCATACATACCTGAGGAAATCACACGGCTGATGCCTGATGGACAAAGCCATCTCCTCAATCTTGCCGAGGAGCTTCAGGATGCATTTGAAACTGAGATTGTCGAAAACGCTAATCGTTGGAGATAATACCAGCGAAAGAACTTCCGCCAGCTAGCTATGGCCGATCAGATGATCCTGAAAAGGGTAGAAGCCTTGAAGCAGGCTGCTGCCGAGGGGTACTCCTTTGACGCTGAGAATGACGTGGTTATGAACGCTACCCCTGCCCTTCTGTAACGGGGGCACCCTATAGAGAGGTGAACTCTAAGGTTGCGACCGGACCAAAACTCAAGGTAGAAGATAAAGATAGAGTAAATAATTCACGAAGAATCAAAACGGTTAAACTTAATATCGGTAAGCTGAAAGCTGCACTCAATAAGTTCTCTCGAGGCAAGTTGGTTATCGAAGTAGAATGCCAAACGCTTAAACTTAAGTAGATATCAGATTTAAGCCTTTGACATTCACCACTACTCCAAGCTGGTGCGAGCACCCTGCCCTGCTCAGGGTTTGTCCGAGGTCTACCCTCCATCAGGATATATCCTGCCGAAAGTGTCGGACAAACATTGGTACACTTAACTCTGTCAATAGGATATTGGTTTCTGCAATGCATCTCCAATACAACCGCAGGTGGAAAAACTCTTCCTATCGAAGTCATACCAGTGGCTAACTGTTAGGACAACATCCGGAGTAAATACCTAGGTGGTGGACTCACTGGCCCCGCTGTAGTTTCGTCTATACAAGCTATGCAGTCCATCATTTAATCTACGCGTCTATCCAATGTGATAAATTGACATGCAGGCTCCCCCGGTGAGATGTAGCCAATGGTTGGCTAAGTGGGCGCTACCCATAGCCAGCCTTTCGGGACATACTCTACCGTGATAAGACTCATACCTCTAGAGTCCAATAACAACCCATAGAAATGCTATAAATCAAAGGGAGAAGGCCCGGGCTGGTTACCGAGGTATTTGTCTCGAAAGCAGCCTGGCCTTCTGAGACTACCTGAACACCACTAGGAAGACTACCATACTACCCGTAGCCTAGAATAGACTCCTAGATGCCCGAGAGACCATATATGGGGGACCTCTATTTTGGCGGTTACCCATACTCCGCTTATATATCCTGCGAACGACATTCAGTTAGACGGACGGCGACGACTTATACCGTCTTATGGCAGCTGCTTCAATGACCTCATTTTACTAGCAAACGAGCAACTATGCAGCCGTCTGCCTATGACGCGCCGTCCCAACTCTGGGGCCAGAGGGGGGTGTTAGCAAGACCCGCCCAAGTTCAATAGTATGTTCGGGCCACCCTTACACAGGCGTGGGGCCTCCCCGCGCAGATGGGTGTGCGCCCAAGAACATCTAAGAGCCCATAGAATGTGAGGCAACCAACCTCTAAGTTGTAGGATGAGTTTGCCGGTGAAGGTAGGGTAACTTGGACTCCACAGTAGGGTAACTGGGGTCCATAGGCAAGGCATAAAGGTCAATTTCCCAAGGTAGGGTAACTTTGCCCTCTTATTCATTTAACCGCTCAGGGGGCTCTCCAGTCGACCACAGCTGTTGTCTTGGAGATCCGTGTAACATTCCCATAATTCTCTTGACCTTATACAAATGTTCTCCCGAAAGGTTACCCTGCCTAATAGAGTACCCAAGGTTACTCAACTCTTCCCTAGGCTTTTATCCTAGGTTTACCAGCTATGTATATACTAAGTATACGAGACCATACCACCTCTGGTTACCACTTGGTATACCATTTGGGCTAAGGTGATAGTGATTGTAGCTACCTATTGTAGGGTCGTTACACTCTGACAGAGTTGGCTATCAGCGAGATACACAATAAGGGAGACCACAGCACTCAGAGAAACCTTCGGTACGCTACAGAATATCTATTCTGGCCCAAGATGAGAAAAGAGTTTGCAGATTTCGTTGCGCTATGCGTGTAGTGCCAGATCAGTCAAGAACCAATCACACTCGCTTCCGGACATACGCTGATGCTGCCTCTTCCCTTGGAGATCTTTACTTCTTATGCTATTGACTTCATGGGACCTTTCACCAAGGCTAAGAACTACAATACAGTACTGGTAGTAGTCGATAGAGCAGTAGGATATTGCTTGTTGATTCCTACAGCTGCGAAGGCTACAGAAATCGCTACCATGGAGCTGTTACAGAACTACGTCTTTACACCTCATCGTATACCTACCTCGATTGTCAGCGAGGCTGACCCACGATTCACCTCTCGGTTTTGGAGGTAGACCCTGAAGACTATGGGCGTTGAACATATCATGGCGGCCCCAGGAGACCATCAGACGAATGGCCAAGCAGAACACAAGATCAGGGAATTAAAGACAGCCCTGAGGACTGTTATCAACAGGCGACAGAACAACTGGCTTGCGTCCTTACCACAGCTAGCATCATACACCAACACAGGTTACTCAGAAACAATCGACATGTGACCATACAAAGCAGTGCATGGAAGAAACTATCCTCTACTTAGCACCTATTAAAGAGAAGCTACCTCGGTACCTGCTGCAGATGAGTAATACAACAGGCACAACGAGCTTCAAAAGTCAGCCTATCAAGCTCTCAGGCTGGCCAGGATTCGGTCTACGAGGAGCGCGACTAAGAGGAGAACACCATGCCCTCCTGTTCCCGTTGGAGGAAAAGTACTTATCTTTGGTGACATGTTCTCTACATAATCAGGACGATCAAGAAGCTGGAACCACGCTGGAGTGGACCATTCACAGTATTAAGTTATGACAATATTACTGTAACGGGGGCACCCTGTAGAGAGGTGAACTCTAAGGTTGCGACTGCACCAAACACTCAAAGTAGAAGATAAAGATGAGGTAAAATAATTCAGAAGAATCAACGGTAAAACTTAATATAGTTAAGCTCAAAGCTTCACTCAATTTAGTTCTCTTGAGGAAAATTTGGTTGTCGAAGAAGAAGGCCAAACGCTTAAACTTAGGTAGATATCAGATTTAAGCCTTTGACATTCACTACTACTTCCGACCTTTGGGCGAGCACCCTGTCCTGCGCAGGGTTTGTCCGATGTCCACCGTCCGTCAGGATTTATCCTGCCGGAAGTGTCGGACCAGCTTGGGTACACTTAACTCCGTCAATAGGATATGAGTTTCTGCAATGCATGTCCAATACAACCGCAGGTGAAAAACTCTTCCTATTGAAGTCATACCAGTGGCTAACTGTTATGACAACAACCGGAATCAATACCTAGGTGGTGGACTCACGGGCCCAGTGGTAGTTTCGTCTATACAAGCTATGCAGTCCATCATTTAATCTAGGTGACTATTTAATGTGAAAAATTGACATGCAAGCTCCCCCAGTGACATGTAGCCGATGGTTGGCTAAGTGGGCGCTACCCATAGCCAGCCTCTCGGGACATACTCTACCATGATAAGACTCATACCTCTAGAGTCCAATAACAACCTATAGTAATGCTACAAATCAAGGGAAGAAGATCCGGGCTGGTTACTGAGGTATTTGTCTCGAAAGGACCCTGGCCATCTGCGACTACCTGAGTACCACTAGGAAGACTACCCTACAGCCCGTAGGCTAGAATAGACTCCTAAATGCCCGAGAGACCATATATGAGTGACCCGCATTTTGGCGGAGACCCCTACTCCCCTTATATATCCTGCGAACGACATTCAGTCGGACGGACGGTGATGATGTATACGGGGTTACAGCAGCCGCTCCAATGACCTCTTTTTACTAGCAAACGAGCAACTATGCAGCCTTCTGCCTATGACGCGCCGTCCCAACGCTGGGGCCTGAGGGGGGTGTTAGCAAAACCCGCCCAAGTGGAATAGTATGTTCGGACCACGCTTACATAGGCGTGGGGTCTCCCACTCCAGATGTGTTTGTGCCCAAGAACATCTAAGAGCCCTAAGAATGTGAGGCAATCGACCTCTAAGTTCTAGGATGACTTTGCCAGTGAAGGTAGGGTAACTTGGGTTCCTCAGTAGGGTAACTGGAACCCATGGGCATAATAACCAAATTCCCAAGGTAGGGTAACTTTGCCCTCTTATGCCTTTAACCGCTCAGGAAGTCCTCCAGTCGACCACCCAAGTTGTCTTGTAGGTCCGTGTAACATTCCGATAATGCTCTTGACCTTATGCGAATGTTCTCCCGAATGGTTACCCTGCCTAGTAGAGTACCTCAAGGCTACTCAACAATTCCCTAGGCCTTATCCTAGGTTTACCAGCTATTTGTATTACGTATACGAGACCATACCACCTCTGGTTACCACTTGGTATACCATTTGACCTAAGGTGATAGTAATTGTAGCTACCTATCGTAGTGTCGTTACACTACTCCCCTCTTCTCTTGATCTGTCCTCAGACCGTCAACGTCGTCACTTAGTTCCACGGTTTGGATTGTCTATAACCCTATGGTCCTTAGGTTTAGACGGATACCTTTCATGGAACTGTTGCAATGCTTGCATTGCGGTATCTTCTAAGATCTCAAACGGTTCCCAAGAATTCTCTTCTGGACCGTACCCTTCCCAAGCAACCATATATTGCACAAAGCGGTGTGGAAACTTTGACTTAGGATTCCCATACCATCTGCTATCAACCACTTCCGCAATAACATAGCTAGGCTCATTGTCTACCATGTCAGTTGTTGGTATTATCTTTTGAGGCCTGCCCACAGGGTCCTCACGATAGGGCTCCAACAGACTAACATGGAATACAGGATGGATGTCCCATCTCTCCGGCAGCTTAACCTCATTGGCCCCAGACCCCACCTTGCGTTTGACAACAAAGGGCCCAAACATCTTATGGTCTAGTTTCTCTATAGGCCTTTTTGTATGGAGGTTCTTGTGGTTTAGCATAACCCTATCCACTTTCTTAGCTCTGCCCTGTGTGACATCTTCTAATGTAAGGTATTCCGGAGCCGGCTGTCTCTTTTGATCATGCCATTTCCGTTGTCTTTCCTGTGCCTGCTTTATTGTTTCTCGGATCTCTTGCCACGTGCCTTCCCAATCCTTCACAACAAGCTCGCTGTCTGGGTGGATTCCATTGTTATCCGACACTATCCCCGACCACTGAGTCTGTGGGGAGAATCCATAATTTATTTCACAAGGACTAGCTTTAGTGGATTCTGACATTGAAGTATTATACGCATGTTCCGGGAAAGGCAACAGCGATACCCAATTGTCTTGCTGATATGAACAATAACTTCTTAAATATTGTTCAAGTGTCTGATTAACCCTTTCAGTTTGCCCATTTCTTTCTGGGTAAAATGCGGTAGAGAGGTTTAGCTTTACTTGCAATAGCTGCATCAGGCTTGTCCAAAACTCGGACGTGAATCGGGTATCTCGGTCAGAGACAATTGATTCAGGAAGCCCATGGAGGCGCCAGATTTCTTTCACGAACTTCAAGGCCAATTCCTTAATGTGTTCCTCCCTCCTTAGCGGTATGAAATGTGCCATCTTGGAGAAACTGTCTACGATGACCCATATCTTTGTGTACCCGTTGGACTTTGGTAAACCCACAATGAAGTCCATGGATATTGCCTCCATGGCCTCATGGGAACTTCTAAGGGTTCAAGGAGTCCAAACTTCTTATGCCGGAAGACTTTATTACGTTGACATATATCGCAAGAGCGAATGTACTCGGTAATGTTTTCTTCCATCTTTGGCCAATAGAAGTTAGCCCTAACCCTGCCAATGGTCTTGTATGTTCCGAAGTGTCCAGCAATCTTTGAGTCATGTTCTGCCTCCATGATCGTTCGCCTTAGACCATCATCCTTTTGAATGTACCACCTGTTTTTATACAGGCGCAAGTCCTTTTCGATACTAAAATTCCTATCGACCTTACTATCGCTTTTGAGGAGTGCCTTTAGCGTTGCTACATCGGTTTGATCACTATTGGCTGCTTTCATAAGAGCCTCATGAGATGTTGTCTGCAACCGAAAACCTTGGCAAGTCTGCAACACATGTGGTCGCAAGATGACAGGCTCCTCTCCAATATATTGTCCAGGGCGAAAAAATGTAAAAGGTTCGGAATTACTCCCCCCTTCAGGGCGGTAGTCCCTACGCCTCGACAAAGCATCAGCCTGTTCATTCAACCGTTCTTCTCTATAGATAACCTTAAAATTGAATGGTTGTAGAAACTCTGCCCAGCGGTGTTGTCTGCGGTTTAGAGTCTTTGTAGTATTAAAGTACTCTAAGTTCTTATGATCGGTATACACCAATAGCTGATCATCAACCGACATCAATATATATCCCTATTCTTTAAAGGCTGCCACTATTGCGGCCATCACCTTATCATGGATGTCATAATTTATCTCTGCTGGCGAGAACTTTCTACTATGTAAAGCAACCGGATGCCATTTCTCATCTTCACAGAGTTGAGATAATACGGCTCCTAACGCAAAGCACTAGCGTCGGTTTCCAACTTAGTTGGACGAGTGTCATCAAAGTGTGTGAGAATTGGACCTGTGGTAAACATCTCCTTCAGTTTGTCAAAAGCATCCTGACATGAAGGAGTCCACGTCCATTTGATACCTTTCTTTGTCAAGTCCGTTAATGGTTTGGCTATCTTGCTAAAACCTTTTATGAACCGACGATGGAAATTGGCAAAGCCCATAAAACTTTGCACATCGACGACCTTCTCGGGCGTTGACCATGCCCGGATCTCTTCAACTTTTGTACTTGTCATAGAGATTCCTTTATCGGATATTTTATACCCAAGGAACTCTACTTCCCGTTGATGGAAGCTTGACTTCTTAATGCTAACGCAAAGGCGTGCCTTTCTCAGCCTTTCCATGACCCGCCTTACCAGGGCGACATGTTCTTCAACTGTTTCCGTATAGATCAGAATGTCATCCATATAGGCGATGACTCCGACATCTAACATGTCACGGAATACATCATTGATCATACATTGGAACATTGATGGTGCGTTGCATAACCCAAAGGGTATCACGGTGTACTCATGAAGACCATATCTGCTTTTGAAAGGGGTCTTCCATTCTTCACCTTCCACCATGCGGATAAGGTAATAGCCATTCTTCAAATCCAATTTTGTAAAGATAGTGGCCTTACCGAGCCTACTCCTAAGGTCGCTCATCAAGGGTAACGGATACTTATTCTTGATAGTAATCTTGTTTAACCCTCGGTAATCAACATATAACCGAAGCGTTCCATCAGGCTTCGGCATAAATAATATTGGGGCGCCTATTGGCGAGGAATATCTTCTAATCTTTCCATGGTCTTCCATTTCCCAAATATAATCCCAAAGTGCGTCTAATTCCTTCTTAGACAAGGGATAGATAGGCCTATCTGGTAGTTTGGCCTCAGGAATCAAGTCGATACGATGATCGTATTTACTATGCTCAGGTAAAGCATTGATTTTCTCTTGACTGAATATATCTGCATAGTCTTTATATTCAGGGAGAATCTTAATCTTGATGTCCTCGCCGTCTTCATCAGTGTAAAGGGCCATGCCCATGACAAAGATATTGTCTGGGTCCTCGGCTAAGAGTTCTTCTTCTGTAATGAACTCTAAGCACCTTTCTTTCCTTAGGCAGTGGGCTTTACAATATTCTGATAGCCACTTAAGACTGCCCTTCTCCCAGTTAATATCTGGGTTGTGGTCCTTTAGCCACGACATTGGCAGGTAACCATTCACTTTGCCTGCCGGCATATCTGCGACTTCAAATCGCATTTTATTCATATAGTCTCCTATGTACATATCCACCGTAGTGGTATAGTGTAGACCTGAGCCGGGAATGTGGTTTCCAATGGCATCTAAAATTGGTGTCGGTTCCTTCCGACGTACACAAGGTACTTGGGCATTCTTAACCCAATCACTGCTTAATACAGCCCCAGTAGCGCCACTATCTAACAATAAGAGGGCTTCACTACTTAGCCTCTCTTGATTGTAGCTCCATTCCAATCTCACTCTTACGTGAATCGATCTTGTATGTGGCGGTGGGCCTGCAAGCCTCAACCGGTTATCAGGTCTCTTGTCTCTAGACATTGCGGTCAGTAAATTTTCAGAAGAATTTGGTATTGTTTTACGATAGCTAATTCATATCTCTTGCCTTTCGACACAAGAGAGGCCACAACGGGTCATGAATAACTTGTATCACTTAATAAATTTTACAGGGTTTCAAGAGCTTGGCTGTTTACTATCACGCCAGCATGATTTCGGGTATTCAACCCTCTTCAGGTAAACTTGCAAAATAACTTCAATTGGTAAGTCAAGTCTAGCCTGACGAAATCAACACCACACCCAACCAAATTCAATCCAAAATTTCAACAATATGAGATAAGCAAATAACACTTTCGCAAAATCACATAAGAAAAATAAAACAAAAGCGCAAAACAAAGTACCGTAACCATTCCCAATATGACAAAAGAAACCCCACCAATCTCGCTATCCCTATAGCCAGATATTAGTTTCAATATGTTTTACCTCTGGTGGGGAACATTACTGCTTCGTTCCTGTCATCTATCTCATCAGCCCTTCTAGGCACAAGAGTAGAGTTAGCTTTTGCATTCCTATCACCTCTTGGGATAGATCTTACCTAGCCATCCCTATCGGTATCAATCTCCAAGATATCCAAATCTGGAGGTGGTGATCTGCGGACCTCGGCTACAACTTGCTTAACAGCAGGTTTCGGAGCGGCTTCAATGCGGCGCGATTTCGGGACTTGGGTGGCTTCCTATCTAGCTTCAGCGGCGCCTCTTTTTCGATTAATTCGAGAGGACGCAACAACTGGAGTTGCCGAAGGACACTTTGCCCAGTAGTGACCGGCTTGTCCACATCGAGAGCATTGATTCAACTGTTTGCGTTTGTCAATCAGAGTCTGAGGAATATCACGATGCATTTTCGTGTGCTCTCTCTCTTGAAGTCTTGAAGACCCAGACGCATGGTTGCGGGGTTTCTGTTGGCGTCGCCCAGAGCTTTTCCTATCCTTTCGCCGTCTCTTAGCAGACGATTGCCTATAATCGCTCTTTTCCGGTCTGGAATGATGTTTTTCCTGTGTAACCGTATGGTTAAAGGAAGCAACGTCTTCCAACTGATGTCCAGTTTGACGGAGGAGATTGATATATTCGACGTATTCATCGGGAAGCGGAGTTTTTAAAGCCCATGCATTGCGAAGGTCTGTAGTTATACCTACTCGGGCTATATCCTTGACAAAATTGCCGCTATATGCCAACTCTAAAGCCAGTCTCATCATCTCGTCACAAAAGTGATCGATCTTACCGGACTTCATAGTCAAATCATTCCACTCCCTAAGAGGGCGATCCCGATCGCAGTGTCCGCCAAAACTTGACACTAGCTGTTGCCGAAAACCTTCCCAAGTCCGAAGGACAATTTTCGGATTGAAGGGAATACCTTATCGACGGGCACCCTGTTCACTAATGTAAGGGTGTATGCTCTGGTACCATTTTTTGGCAGGACCTTGGAGGAGGGGGATTACCAAACTGACTTTATCCCAGTCCTGGAGGAGGGATTCCCTAAAGTAGTCCAGTTTGATTTCGCAATCCTGTATGAAACGTTGAGTATCGGGAGAGTCACCTTTGAAGGGATCGACAACTAATTTCTCAGGTTTCTTCGGTCGATGCACTCACTTCTTACCCTTGCGTTGTTTCCGAAGATAGTCAGCAAGCTGATTACACCGCCTATGATACTTTTCCTTCATCGCATCATTCCAGTGTGACTTGCGTCTTCCTAGGAATTTGTGCGGATCGGGAAGACAGGAGTCAGAATCGCCATCTGACGAGGAGTCGGAATCACGCGGATCTCCACCGCCTCCAGTGTTTCCACCACGTGGAGGAAGATTTCCTCCACTGCCACTAGCATTACCACTGGGGCCTCCCCTAGGGGAATCATACCCACTAAAACCATCTTCGCCCGGCACGTCTTCGTCCATTCTCTCAGGTAATGGGTTAGACGGTGGGGGAGGAGGTTGTTGGCTAGCGGCACGAGTGTTAA
>Ga0307509_10002278_pt1 | contig 31379 bp, 27 predicted proteins | sample 10_EM_MG_FD_202245 | JGI IMG/M metagenome (GOLD analysis project Ga0307509, IMG submission 202245) | Populus trichocarpa ectomycorrhiza microbial communities from riparian zone in the Pacific Northwest, United States - 10_EM | ecosystem: Host-associated > Plants > Roots > Unclassified | place...
CGATCTTTCTCTTGGTGGTCTTGTCTGCCCTTGGGTCCGGGACATAAGAGCCCCGGGTACATATATAGGTACCCCTTAGTGTGTGATCATTGGGCTGGGATTTTTCTTCCTTGAGTTTTGTGAGGTTACTGTACTTTCCTTGGTTGTTCACTGTTGGGGTGGGGAGTTTTCTTATGGGCTGCACGTCTGTGGAGGTTTTTTGGTTCATTGTATTCAGGCCTGTACGCTCTTCTGTAGTTTCTACCCATAGTACCGGACGCTTTGGTGTCGGGCAGGGTCAGAGGGTTTTAGCACGAGGGATGCGGGATGGACTGTAGGTGGAGGTTTTTCCTGTCTTAGAGCGATCTGCATACGGGAGTTTGTACCTTAAACAATACTAAAATGATGCTAAAAAAAAAAAAAAGAAGAAAAAAAAGAAGAAAAAAAGAAAAAAAGGTACAAGAAGGCCCACGCTCCGCGCCCTCTATTTTCCTCTCGCTTAAAACACTTACCGCATTCGGCCAACATAAACCACAGGGTTTGGTCTTTATTTCTTCACGATACATCTATTTTGGCTTTTCACTTGGGCTTCATTTTCAAGTGAAATATATAGTTCACCTTTGCTGAGAGGATTTTTATTCTAAAAAGTCGAACTGGTAGTTTGACTTTACTTTCTCTCTCCTCCTCCTCCTTGTCTCCCGGCCTGGCCTGTTGGCCTTGTCCAGATGTCGTCTACCCCTCTCGCTTCCACTGGGGCAGGCCCGGCCTCGGCTGTCGGCCCTGCTCGCTCTGCCTCCTCTCGCCAGGACCGTAGGGCTGATCCCATTTCTCGCTCATCGTCGTCCCAGTCCAGTCACTCCTCTCTCTCCGGGGAGGCTGACAATGTCGCCAACATTCTTGGGCATGCTGCCAGGCTCGCTCGCCTTGACCCGGCTTCTTTCCCTACTGTTTACAATGCATCTGCCACTACCTTCCCCGATAGCCAACTCGCTATGGCCCCTCTTCTCGCCCAACTCATTGCCATGGTTAATGACCTTGGTGCTTCTGTTACCTTCTTGACTTCGCAGGTTGAGTCCCTCACCTACACTCAGGCAGAGCGCTCAGCCACCCCCTCACCACCAGCCACATCCAACCTGGAGGCGTCCCTCAAGGACTTGTCCTCTCGTGTTGCTGCTCTCTCCTCACACCGCGCCACACAAGTGGCACCCCCGCTGCCTCAAGCGCCACCCCCTCCCGCCCCTGCTGCCCAGGCTAAACCTGCACAGCAGAAAAAGAAACTCGCCACCCGCCTCACGTCTCGTACGGTCGTCGCCCCGGATTTTCCCTTCCTCTTTGAGGGAAAATGGTATGGCAATCCCGACATATACGCTAAACGCCACCCGGATTCACCCCCACCGGCAATCCTTTTCGCCTCTCGCCACCCCCAATCAGAGGAAGCCAAGCTTTACTCTGAGCGTTACCCAGCCACCTCACTCTTCCATACCGGGCACCCCCCCGGTGTCACCGTTTCTGATCCCCCGCAGCCCCAAGATCAAACCTGGGCACAGGTTACCAGGAAGGGCGGTAAGGGCAAGAAACACGCCACTGCAGCACAAGTCGCTGCGTCAAGCAAGAGTAGTGTCCCCAAAGGACCCCCACCGCTCCCAGCTGCTCAACGTCGTTTCTTTGCCCCCCATACCTCTCCCACCCTCCCGAATGATTCCTTTCTCATGACGGCTACCCTCCCTGACATCATGGCCGCTCTCCTTAAAGAGGCCAACTGCTCTCTACCACTCTCCCTTACTGCCTCCGTCAACCGCAATGGGGCTGTTACTCTCACAGCCAATCCCTACACCCCGTCTTCTGCTTACTCCCCCTTTTGTGATGCAATGACCAAGAAACTCAATCAGAGTTTCCCGGTTGGAGACAATCCTTTCCAGGTTTTCAGGGAGGCACCTACAAGTGTCGAACTCAACATCCACAATCTTCCTCTTTCTATTCTGCCGCACGAGCCTACTGACCTCTTCCCCTCACTCCTTGAATCAATCAGCAATGCCATTGACGTCCCCATATTTGGGGCTAGATTCCTACAGTCAGATCCGGTGAAAAGGGCTGAGAAGCACACAACCTCGGTGGTTGTGGCAGTCGACCCACTCCATGTTTACCGGTTCGGCCAATCCATCTGACTCTTCTCCCGCGCCCGAACGGTCGCCCCCGCCTACTCTGCCTCCAAATCCACACACTGCCGAAAGTGCTGGCGTTTTAGTCACTCTGCTCCTCTATGCAAAGAAGAGGCACAAGCGTGCCCAATTTGCACTCTCCTCCATCATCGCTCCGCCCACAGATGTGCTAATCAAAGCTGTCCGAAAGGGGGCTTTGTGAAGTCGGTCGTGGGATGCTGCAATGACTCCCCTCCTCTCTGTATCAACTGTGGTGGTCAGCACGCCTCTTTTGATGGCACCTGTCCCATCCGCGGCGAAATCCTCTCCGCTCTCCGTCCTCCTAGGGACCAAGACATTCCCGATGCCCCCGATGTGGGCCACACCCGAACTACCCCTCAAGGTCCAACTGTTCACCCAACTATACCGGGCACTCCAGCCAGGCACGGTACTCCTTTCCCTCCCGCTAGCGAATCTACCCAACCCGAAACCGTTAAGCTGGTCCGCAGCGCGTCTGCCCAGTCTAACCTCGCCGCTCCCCTCCCCGCAGGAACCTCTTTGGTGCTGGCAGCACCCTCTTCAGAGCAAACACCAGTGCCGACTGGAGCGAGCCTGCGCCGACCGACCTCCACATGGATCTTTAGATGTCGACAAACCCAGCCCCAACACAGAGTCCTTCACCATCCCAATCATTCCATTACCCTGGTTGTTTAAATCTTTCCATTGTTCAGCATAATTGTCTCGGTAGCAGTAATGTTTTTCAAACTCTTTTTAGTTTTTTTACTTCGGTAGAAAGTTCTCCTCATATCGTGGCTCTTCAGGACATTCCTCTTTGGAGGAACTGTCCTCCTGTTGTTCGCAACTATAAATGTTTTTTTCCTCCAGCAACTCACAGTTGTAAGCCTCGGGTTGCAACCTATGTTCACGAAAGGCTAATAAGTGTTATTTCTATTCTTCCATTGTTTTTTGAAAGGGGTGACCTCATGGCAGTGAACTTTCACTCCCCTGAGGGACTTTTTGATACTTCTCATAATTTGTTTCCTTTGTACAATGCTTACTCCATCCCTAGTGGTCACACTCGGTAAGTTTCTCCTGTTGATTTATTTCTCCAGCTTGATTTTCCTACTCTTGTTCTTGGGGACCTCAACATTCATCACTCCGCTTCCGACCTGACTCGTTTGCTCTCCAAGCACGATCAGTTTATAAGTTCTCCCTATTTTGACAAAGCATCGGCGCAGTTGTTTTCTCTCCTCAACCCACCCGGGGTCTACACTAGGTTCCCGTTCACCTCCAATCACCGCCCCGCAGTGCTTGACTTGTCCTTTGCCAACACTGCTTTGCTCCCGTTTTTCTCCTCCTGGAACCCCTCCCTCCCGCCAACTGGTTCTGATCATACCGCCCTCACAATCCTTCTCTCCACTCCGCTCCTGAAGCCCCCTCCCGAGGGCCTTAACTGGAAGTACACGGATTGGGATCACATCTCTCCTTTGCTCGCCGATCTTACGCTTGCAACTCCCCCTTCCCTCCCCACTCCCCACTCACTCTACCTATGGTTCGATGGCTGCCTCGCCAAGATCACGCACCTCATCACCTCCAACACCCCAACCAAACGACCATCCTCCTACTCTAAACCGTGGTGGACTCCTGAACTCACACAGCGACGACGCATCCATCACCATACCTCCCGCCTCATGAGAAAGAATCAGTCCTTGCCCGCCCAGGCCCGTGTGGCTTGAAACGCATATTTCAAGGCTATCCAATCTGCCAAAAGAGTCCACTGGTCGCAGCTTGTGGCCAATGTCGACACGTGATCAGTCTGGGATGCCAGAAAGATTGCAGCCGGCAGAGCCCCTGATCGGTTCCCCACACGAGAAGACGCCTCCTCCCCCACCAAAATTAACAACACACTTCTACAACATTTTTTCCCTCCTAGACCCTCTCCTGCTCCTCCCCTGAGCCTTCCTGCGTTTAAAGACGTCCCTCCTGTTATACCTGCAGAAGTGTCCTCTGCACTTCGAAAATCCTCCAACACGTCAGCCCCTGGCCCAAGTGGTATTCCATACTCTATCTGGAAGCAAGTCCATAAGGCCAAGGAGCGGCTCCTCCCATCTTTGTTCACTCCTCTCCTCACCCACGGGTACCATCCACTAACCATGAAGAAGGCCAACGGCATTGTCCTGGACAAACCAGGCAAACCTGATTACCGTACACATGCTTCCTTTCGGATCATTGTCCTGCTCGAAACTGTCTCCAAGATCCTCGAAAGAGTTTCTGCTCTTCGTCTTGCCTCCGCCGCCCGCACCCTTGGCCTCCTGCACCCCAATCAGTGTGGGTCCCTTGCAGGTCTAGGCTGTTTCGACGCTGTCGCTACTCTCACCCACGAAGTCCGCCTGCTTCAGGCCGCTTCCTTCAAAGTATCTACTCTCTTCCTGGACGTCAAAGGTGGTTTTGACAACGTCTGTGCAAACAAGCTGGCTGCTATCCTCACCAGAGGAGGTGTCCCTGCGTACCTAGTTGCCTGGATCAAGTCTTTCCTCTCCAAGGGCCAATGCCGACTCATATTCCAAGGCACGCCTAAGGTTTTCTGCCCGGTCGCTGTTGGCACTCCTCAATGCTCTCCCATTTCTCCTCTCCTTTTTTCGCTTGATATAGACAGCCTCTACCCTACTCTCCCACAAGGTCTGCCGATTTCATATGTCGACGACCTCACCATCATGGTTGGCCAGGACTCGGTATGTTCGAATATCCGCGCTCTTCAATACTATTTCGGCAGCATCCAAAGGCAGGGTGCCGATTTGGAGGTGGCTTTTTCTGTCCCCAAAACTGAACTCATTCACTGGAGAACCCCGAAGGACCGTTTGGATGTTGCCTTCGCCCCCATTGTGATCAACGACATGCTCTTCCCACCCTCCAAAGTCGTGAGGTGGCTTGGCTATTGGCTCACCACAACTCTACACTCCTCCGTTCATTTCCTGAGACGGCTGGCACTATCCAAGGCCTCTTTCACCACAATCCGACAGCTCAGTGCAGCTGGCAAAGGCCTCTCCTCCTGGTGCAACAGAAAGCTAGTCTTCGGCCCCATTCTTCCTATTCTCACCTACGGCTGCGACCTCTTTGTTCCGGACCCAGCCACTCTGAGGAAACTCAACTCGTTCTGGCATCTGGTGCTCCAATGGACAACCAATTGCTTTTACACGACCACCCTCGGCGCTCTGTACCGGGAGGCCTCACTACCACCCATCTCCTCCATCTGCAAACTCCCCCGTCGGTCAGCTGCCTTCCGCTTGGTCTCCCCCCCTTCGGAATTCAACCCTGCCACCGCCCGGATACCCCAATCTGTGCCGACCTGGGACCAGGGCCGTTCTGCGGACGATCATCGCTTTCTCCTCCGAGGCTCCCCCAAAGCCGTTCACCTTACTTCATGGCTTGGCCCGGCAGTTAACTCAGCCAAGCACCTACGACTAGACTCTCTATGTCACGAGGTTTCAGACCTCATCGAGGAAATCCCTATCCTCCCGCTCGCCTCAACTGACCTCGTGGCGCTCCCGCTGTCGAGGATACCTTCCGTTACCTACCAAGCCCTCAGAGCTCCTCTGTTACAGTCACTCCTCGCTGACTGGCTAGACTGGAGTCCAACAGTGCCCCTCTCGTATCCTGATAGTGCCTGCCTCACTCCCCATGCCTTTACTGGCCTCCCTCGATTTATATGTGGCCGCATTCACCTGATGCGTACAGGTGCCATCTACCTTGCCGCACATGCCTCCTGGTGGAGTAGGGACTCCAGCATCCTCTGCCCGTTCTGTGAGGCAGACGATGAGTCCTTCCAGCACGCGATTCTCCTCTGCCCCGCTAAGGCCCAGCCTCACCTCACTCATCTCTCAGGTGTGGACCACATTGGCCCTGACGGGCCCCTTTGGCTCTCGGTTCCCCTCCTCAGGGGGCTAGCTGAGTATCTCGACGCTACTCGCACGGGTTTCCCTCCAACCATGTGGCGCATTCAAGCCAATACTGCTACTCCTGAGCTGGGTTCGGGCTCAGATAGTGCTTAACACAAAAACTCCCTAGCTCGGCCCCGGCCATCTAGGTCTTGCTACTTCAAAACTCCCCTGCTCGAGCTTCTCCTCAGGGTATTTTCTCTACAGTTTATGAGTTTTCTTTGTTCCTATTTGACTGCGGCAGTGGGCAGGTAGGGCGGGGAGGTTTTATTACTTGCGAGTGTTTTTCTTATTGGTATAAGGAGGATTTTTCTTTACTTTTGGTTTGTTAGTCATCCATGGCGATGCGACAGGGTTCTGATGATCCCACTTGGAGAGTTTTTGCACGTGTTGTTTGAATTCTTTTTTTTCCCTTCATTAGTTTTTGGAATTAAGGTTTTTTATATGCTATAGCGCAAGCTGAATGCAGGATTTTGTACCTAAATCAATAATGACATGATTCAAAAAAAAAAAAGAAAAAAAGCACAAGAACTCCCGTGCAGTGCTAGCTATGGCGTAAACAAAACTATACTACTGGCGTCAGGGAAAAAGCCATCAGCCCAAGTCCCTCTGGTATGGAACCGACCGCACATCTCGCCCGTAGGATCCTCACCCCTCCTTCACGCGGACACAGAGAAGATTGGAAAACAACAGGAAAGCAGGAAACAACAGGAAATCCCTTGCCATAGACACCCGGATCATAACAAAATAAATCTAGCCTAAATACTAGAAGGAAGGGAGAACCATTAGAAAGGAAACCAAATGGAGGAAGAAAAACAACACTCCAAAGGGGCCGGCCAACAATAGCACACACACGCTGGCGACCGAAACAATTACTGCGAGCCCAAGGCGTTGACATCGACCAAGGAGGTAGTGCTATACAATGGAAGAGTGCAACCAACGATGCGACTGTGGTAGCCGCTGGGGCAAGAGGAGCCACCTAGTAGTAAGGTACCAGCTGAGGCAGCGGAGTGTACCTGTAACCGAGCAACTGGATGAAAACCAGAGAGGAGGATGGAGGGGTAGACCCAAACGCTAGAAACGACCGACTAGAGCAACCGCGGCTGATGCTGTTCCGACAGCGAGGCGAAAGATGAGGCCGTGACGTTACTAACCGTAGTGTTCCCCAACCGGGCACACATAATCGAAACAGTAAAGTACTTTGCAATGGGCTTGGAAGACACCAGCGCCGACCGTAAACAAAGCGTGAGGGGTTGCCGACCGTGCAAAACCTAAGCGAGGTGCAAAGCTAATGCGGGGAAAAGGGGGAGCAACAAACTGCATGAGCGGGGGTCAACGAAGAATGAAGGCAAGAACCCCAAGGAGGGGCGGCCAAGAGGCCAGGTGGAGGAGGAGAGGAGGTAGCGTCACTCCCCTAGGCAGAAGCCATCAAAGTGGGAGGAGAGGGGTGATGGTGGATCGCACGATGATTTCCCTGGTGTTGAGATTTCAATCACCGGAGGTGTAGTGGAGATGGTTTGTGGCTAACTACTGTGACCATTTTTCCATTTTTTCTTTTTCTTTTTCTTTTTTTTAATCTCGTTTATTTATTGTTTCTATCGGGGCAAAATGCACAACTGTGCTCATCCCACGGTGTTAGGGACAAGGGTCCTCGGCTGGAATGTAAGCCATGTGGACCAAAACCTCCAACTACATTCCTTCCTGCTATCCCCAAGCTAAAACCCTCTGACCCTGCCCGACAAAGAAAGAACCCTCTGCCCGGTACTATTGGTAGAAACTACAAGGAGATGAGACCACGGGCCTGAAAGCCACGAACCAATAACCCCCACGAAAGCCAAGCCTAAAAGAAAAACATCCCCAACCGACAGTAGACACAACCAACAAAGAAAAGCAAGCCCACTCCCCCAAATCAAACGAAATATAAGCTAAACCGTAGTAAAACCCCTCTGGGCCCAGCTCCCGAAGGAATAGGGACTCCTGCACGATGGGTCTCGGGGACCCACAAAGGGGAGGTAACTCCTTGGGGCTAAATAACCCCGCCAGCCGAGGCTCAGCAAGAGCGATCAAGTTCGAGAGGATGCCGCCTAAAGAAGGAAGGCTCGTGGCAGCCGGAGGAAGATCCTGTCAGCTATTTCGGGAAACAGGACCCGGAAAGAAGGTTTAAACATGCACCCCTAGTCCGAGGACATCAGAAGGGAGCAGAGGTCTGAGTGCGGGCGTGGAGCTACAAGCTGTAGGGTGCCAGCTGATCCAAACGTCGGGGAGGGGGAGGGCTGATGGCTAGCCGACACGAGAAGTGTGAGGAAGGCTGACGGAAACGGTGTCACAATGTTTCAAAATGTCTGACCGTACCAGCAGAGCACAAAGGAGATAGTGCAATACCAGTGAGCAGTGCCACCGGGGACAGCTACTTTACAGATTGACCAAGACTAAAAACCGACCGTTGAGGGGCGAGGGGTTGCCGACCGTGGAGGGCTGCCTAAGCGAGCCCGGAGAAGAGAGGGTGAAGGCGAACTCAACCAACCCCTAGGAACAAGCTTGCCAGGCCCGACCATCAGAAGGGAAAGGAAGAGGGGAGGGAGATGGCTTCACAGAGACAGAGGCAATGTGGCGTGTCTGAGGAGAGGGGGGTGGATGGAAGTGACGATGATTTCTCGTGGTGTTGAGATTTCAATCGCCGGAGGTGTAGCGTAGACGGAGGATGCTAACTACTGTGACCATTTTTCTTTTTTTTTTCTTTTTTTTTTGAATCTCGTTTATTAATTGTTTCTATCGGGGCTACGGCACAACTGTGCTAAATCCCACAGTGCTAGGTACAACGGACATTCGGCCGGAATGAAGACCACATCGTCCAAAACCTGCAACTACATTCCTTCCCGCGATCCCCAAGCTAAAACCCTCTGACCCTGCCCGACAAAGAAAACTCCGCCCGGTACTATGGGTAGAAACTACAAGGAGATGAGAACACGGGCCTGATAACATCGAACCAAAAACCCCCGCGAAAGCCTAGCCTAAAAGAAAAACATTCCCAACCGACAGTAGACACAACCAACAAAGGAAAACAAACCCACTCCCCCTAGTCAGACCACCTATAAGCTAAACCGTAGTAAAACCCCACAGGGCCCAGCTCCTGAAGGAATAGGGACTCCTGAATACAGGTCTCGGGGACGCAACGAGGGGAGAAAAGCTCCCGGAGGCATATAGCCCCGCCAGCCGAGGCTCATCAAGAAAAACCAAGTTCGAGAGAATGTTGCCAAACGAAGGAAGGCTCGTGGCAGCTGAGGAAAGATCCGGTCGGCTATTTCGGGAAACCGGACCCGGAAAGAAGGTTTAAACATGTGCCCCTAGTCCGAGGACATCAGAAGGGAAAGAGGTCTGGTGGTGGGCATAGAGCCGCGAGCAGTAGGGTGCCAGCCGATCCAAACGTCGGGGAGGGAGAGGGTGGAAGGCTAACCGACACAAGAAGTACGAGGAAGGCTGACGGAAGCGGGGTCACGATGTTTCGTAAAAACCGACCGTACCAGCAGAGCACAAAGGAGACAGTGCAGTACCAGAGAGCAGTGCCACTGGTGGCAACTACTTTATCGATCGACCGAGACTAAAGACCGACCGTTGACGGGTGAGGGGTTGCCCACCGTGGGGGGCTGCCTAAGCGAGCCCGGAGAAGAGGGGGTGAAGGCGAACTCAACCAACCCCTAGGAACAAGCTTGCCAGGCCTGACCATCAGAAGGGAAAGGAAGAGGGAAGAGAGATGGCTTCACTCAGACAGAGGCAATGTGGCGTGTCTGAGGAGAGGGGGGTGGATGGAAGTGACAATGATTTCTCGTGGTGTTGAGATTTCAATCGCCGGAGGTGTAGCGGAGACGGAGGATGCTAACTACTGTGACCAAGTCTCCTCCTTGTATAGGCTCTTCACGCTAGCCACCCTAACCCTGATGACTCATAACTTGAGTCACGAGGTCCTATGACTCATAACGAGTCATGCCCGAAATCCATCAGAAGACTCCTATGAGTCACTGCCAAACATACCGTAAACCAATCATAAAACATAAAACATATCAGGTGTGCAAAGCGCGTCACCTGTGTGGAACTTGTGACTCATAATGTGAGTCATGCGCGAAAGTCATTACATCATTATGACTCACAATTGTGAGTCATAGAAACATCAACCAATCATAACATAACGATGACACGCAAGTGCCAGTCATGTGAGAACTATGAGTCAACTGACTGCATAGCGTGAAACATAAACATACCTTATGACTATTAACTATTAGTCATGTGAAGTCTGCCTTGCTTATTCACGATTTGTGACAAGTACCAACTGCCACTGGTCAGAAGATCTTAGGGGCACCTTGGAACATGAGCCGGCACTGGCATTTTGAGAGGAATGACTTGATCCACGCTACGAGGTTGGCGGAAACCCCCCCTTTGGCAAGGATACTAGCCACCTTGTTAGCACACACGTTATCAAAACCACCTTTGTGGTCCAGAAAAAGTGTTGACACATTGAGGGAAGAAGCCTGAAGTAGGCGTACTTAATGGGTGAGGGTAGCCACACCGTCAAAGCCGCCAAGACCAGCAAGTGACCCACACTGATTGGCGTGTAAGAGGCCAAGGGGGCAGGCGGCTGCAGCAAGAGAAAGGGCAGAAAAGCATTCCAGAATTTTGGAAACGGTTTCGAGTAGGACTATGATACGAAAGAAAGATGTGCGGTAGTCTGGTTTGCCTGGTGTATTCAGGACAATACCGTTTGCCTGGTGTATCTAGGACAATACCGTTTGCCTTCTTCATGGCTTGAGGGTGATATCCGTGGGTGAGGAGAGAGGTAAACAGAGATGGGAGGAATCGTTCATTGGCCTTGTGGACGCGCTTCCAGATAGGATAAGGGATGCCACTTGGACCAGGGGCGGGAAGTATTGGTGGATCTTCCAAGCACTGAGAACACTTCTAATGGTGCAACAGGTGGAACATCCTTAAATGCAGGAAGTATGAGGGGTGGAGGAGGTGAGGGTCTGGGGGGGGAAAAATGTTGTAGAAGTGTATTGTTGAATTTATTGGGGGAGGAGGTATTTTCAAGTGCGGAGAAACAGTCCAGAGCTCTGCCAGCGGCAATTTTTCAGGCATGCCATAGTAATCGTGTGTCGACATCAGCGAGGAACTGGGATCAGTGCACTCTCTTAGTGGATTGAATAGACTTGAAATAGGTGCCCCTTGCCAAGTGAGCCTGGGTGGGGGAGGGCTGATTCTTTCTCCTGAGGCCTATGGTGTCGTGATGGATGCATCGAAGCTGAGTGAGTTCTGTGGTCCACCACGGTTTAGAGTAAGAGGAGGGGTGTTTGGATGGGCTGTTGGAGGTGATAAGATGTGTGAACTTGGCAAGGCAGTTGTCAAACCAGAGGACAAGGGTGTGTGGGGGGGGGAGAGCTGAGGGGGTGGTGAGCTCCATTTCGGTGAGGAGAGGACAGATGTGATCCCAATCTGTGTATTTCCAGTTTAGGCCTCTGGGCGGTGGCTTCAAAAGCAGGGAGGAAAGCACAATTGAGAGGGTGGTGTGGTCTGATCCAGTAGGCGGAAGTGAGGGGTTCTAGAAGGAAAAAAACAGGAAGCAAAGCAGAGTTGGCGAAGGATAAGTCAAGGACTGCAGGGCGGTGATTGGCAGTGAAAGGTAACCTAGTGTAGACCCCTGGTGTGTTGAGGAGAGAAAATGACCCAGCTGCAGCCGTGTCGAAGTAGGGGGAGCTTATGAACTGGTCATAGTTGGAAAGAAAACTGGTTGGGTCAGAGCTGGGATGATGAATGTTGAAGTATGCAAGAACAAGTGTCGGAAAATCATGCCGGGGGAACAAATTCAGGTGAGAAACGGCCCTGTTGTGGCCACTAGGAATAGAGTAAGCATTGTACAAATGAAACAAATTATGAGAAGTATCAAACAGGCCCTCAGGGGAGTCAAAATTCACTGTCCTGAGGTCGCCCCTTTCAAAAAACAAAGGAAGAATAGGAATAACATTTAGTAATTTTTGATGAACATAAACAGCAACACGAGATTTGTAGCCATCGGTCGCAGGAGGAACAAAACATTTATAATTGGGAAACACAGGAGGAGAATTCATCCAAAGTGGAATATCCTGAAGAGCAACTATATGGGGAGAACTTTCTACCGAAGTAAAAAAACTAAAAGGCGTTTGAAAAACATTACTGCTACGGAGACAATTATGCTGAACAATGGAATGATGTAAACAACCCGGGTAATGAAAAGATTGAGAAGGTGGCGGAGTCTGTGTTGGGTCTTGGGGATACCTCATATAAAGTTCCATATTGACATCTGTCGGTGCGGCCTTGCTCCAGTCGGCACTGGTGCTAGCCCGAAAGAGGATGCTACTGTACCAAAAAGATTCCTGCTGGGGATTGGGGTGGTGAGGTTCGGCTGGGCAGATGCGCTGCCAACGAGTTGAACGTTCTCGGGTTGGGTGGATTCACCCGAGGGAGGGAAACGGTGGCCGTGCCTAGCTGGAGTGGCGGGCAAAGTTCAGGCAGCAGTTGGACCCTGCAGGGTGGTTTGAGGACGGCCCGCATCGGGGGCATCGGGTATGTCTTTCTCCCTTGGTGGGCAGAGAGAGGAGAGGATTTGGCGGCATACCGGACAGGTGCCATTGAAAGAGGTGTGCTGACCACCACAGTTGATACAGAGAGCAGGGGAGGCATTACAATATCCTACTACAGACTTCTCAAAACCTCCTTTCGGACATCCTTGGTTAGCACATCTGTGGGCGCAACGGTTGTGGAGGAGAGTGCAGATCGGGCAAGATTGTCCCTCTTCCTTTCAAAAAGGAGCAGAGTGACCAAACTGCCTGCTCTTTCTGCACTACGTGGACTTGGAGGCGGAGTAGGCGGGAGTGACCGTGTGGGCGTGACGGGGGAGTCAGATTGACTCGCTGAAACTGGAAACATGAAGTGGGTCCACCGCCACAAGCACCGAGATTGTGTGCTTTTTGGCCCTCGTCGCCAGATCTGACTCCAGGAATCTAGCCACAACTATCGGGACATCAATAGCATTGCTAATTGATTCAAGGAGTGAAGGGAAGAGGTCAGTAGGCTCATTTGGAACAATAGAAAGCAGAAGATTGTGAATACCGAGTTCGACACTTGTAGGTGCATCCCTAAAAACCTGAAACGGGTTATCTCCAACATGGAAACTCTGCTTGAGCTTCTTAGTCATTGCATCAAACAACAGGGAGTAAGCAGAAGATGGGGTGTAGGGGTTGGCTGGCAGAGTAACAGCACCATTGCAATTAACCGAGGTAGTAAGGGACAGGGGTAGGGAGCAGTTGGCCTCTTTAAGCACAGCGGCCATGATGTCTGGGAGGGTGGCAGTCATGATAAACAAGTCATTAGAGAGGGCTGGGGAAGTCTGCGGGGCGAAGAACCGACTTTGTACGGCTGGGCGCGGTGGGAGTCCTTTGTGCACACTATGCTTGCTTGATGCAGCAACTGGTGCTGCAGTGGAGTTTGTCTTGCCCTTTCCGCCCTTCCTGGTAACCTGTGCCCAGGTTTGTTTGTGGGGATGCGGGGGATCGCACACTGTGAACCCGGGTGGGGAACCAGTATGAAAGAGTGAGGTGGCTGGGTAACGATCAGAGTAGAGTTTGGCTTCCTCTGACTGGGACTGGCCAGAGGTAAAAAGGATAGCCGCTTGGGGTGAGTCTGGGTGGCGTTTGTCATATGTGTCTGGGTTGCCATACCATTTTCCCTCAGAAAGGAAGAGAAAGTCAGGGATGGTGACTGTACAAGATGAGACGCAGGCAGCAAGTTTCTTTTTCTGCTGTGCTGGTTTAGTTTGGACAGCAGGGGCAGGGGGGGCAAGGGCTTGAGGCGGCGGAGGGGCCACTTGTATGGTGCGGTGGGAGGAGAGAGCAGCAACACGAGAGGACAAGTCCTTTAGGGACACCTCTAGGTTGGATGTGGCTGGTGGTGAGGGGGTGGCTAAGCGCCCTGCCTCGGCGGAGATGAGGTTCTTACCCTGCGAGGATACGAAAGTAACAGAGGGGCCTAGGTCGTTAACCATGTCGATAAGTTAAGCGAGAGAAGGAGCGATGGCAAGTTGGCTATAGGGACAGGTAGGGGCGGAGAAATTGTCAACAGTGGGGAACGAAGCCGGGTCAAGGCTCTCGAGCCTGGCAGCATGCCCAAGAATATTGGCAACATTGTCAGCCTCCCCACAAAGAGTGGCTTGACTGGATTGCGATGACAATGAGCAAGAGATTAGATCAGCCCTACGGTCCTGGCAGGAGGAGGTAGAGCTAGCAGGGGCTGCAACAGAGGCTGTGCCTGGACCACTGGATGCGAGAGGGGTAGACGACATCAGACCAAGGCCAGCGGGCCAGGCCAGAGGACACAGACCAGGGGGAGAGACAAAGTAGAGTCAAACTACCAGTTTGACTTCCTAAGGATAAAGCTCCTCTCAGCAAAGGTGAAAGATATATTTCACTTGAAGATGCAGCCGATGTGAAAAGCCAAAATAGGTCTATCGTGATGAAATAGACCAAACCCAGAGGATTACCTTGGCCGAATGCTGAAAGTATTTTAAGCGAGAGGAAAATAGAGGGTGCGGAGAGTGCAGAGTTCTTGTACCTTTTTTTTTTTTAGAATCATGCAATTATTGTTTAAGGTACGAAATCCTGCTCCCTGCTCACCCTCTAACGTGGGCACCCTATAGAGAGGTGAACTCTAAGGTTGCGACCACACCAAACACTGAAAGTAAAAGATAAAGATGAGGTAAATAATTCAAAAGAATCAAAGGGTAAAATTTAATATAGTTAAGCTCGAAGCTTCACGCAATTTAGTTCTCTCGGGGAAAAGTTGGTTGTCGAAGTAGAATGCCAAACGCTTAAACTTAGGTAGATATCAGATTTAAGCCTTTGACATTCACCACTACTCTGACCTTGTGCGAGTACCCTGTCCTGCACAGGGCTTGTCCGAGTTCTACCCTCCAGCAGGAATTATGAATTCGGAGGTATCGGACCAACTTGGGTACACTTAACTCAGTCACTATGATATGAGTTGCTGCAATGCATCTCCAATACAACAGCAGGTGGAAAAACTCTTCCTATCGAAGTCATACCAGTGGCTAACTGTTATGACAACAACCGGAGTCAATACCAAGGTGGTGGACTCACTGGCCCAGTGGTAGTTTCGTCTATACAAGCTATGCAGTCCATCATTAAATCTACGCGACTATCCAATATGATAATTTGGCATGCAAGCTCCCCCGGTGTGATGTGGTCGATTGTTGGCTAGATGGGCGCTACCCATAGCCAGCCTCTCGGGACATACTCTACCGTAAAAAGACTCATACCTCTAGAGTCCATTGACAACCTATTGTCATCCTACATATTAAGGAGAGAAGGTCCCAGCTGGTTACTGAGGTAGTTGTCCCTAAAGCTCCCTGGCCTCCATGGACTACCTAAGTACCACTAGAAATACTACCCTACTACCTGTAGGCTAAGATAGGCTCCTAGGTGCCGGAGAGACAATATATGAGCGACCTCCATATTGGCGGTTACCCATACTCTCCTTATATATCCTGCAAACGACATTCAGTTGGACGGAAGGTGATAACGTATACGGTCTTATGGCAGCCGCTCCAATGACTTCCTTTTACTAGGAAAGGAGCAACTATGCAGCCGTCTGCGTATGACACGCCGTCCCAACGCTGAGGCCAGAGTGGGGTGTTAGCAAAACCCGCCTAAGTTCAATAGCATGTTCGGGCCACCTTTACGCAGGTGTGGGACCTTCTCACTCAGATGCATGTGCACCCAGGAACATCTAAGAGCCCATAGAATGTGAGGCAATGGACCTCTAAGTTCTAGGATGACTTTGCCGGTGAAGGTAGGGTCACTTGGACTCCACAGTTGGGTGACTGGGGTCCATGAGCATAATGACCAAATTCCCAAGGTAGGGTAACTTTGTCCTGTAATGCCATTAACCATTGCTGAAGTCCTCCAGTCAACCACAAAGGTCATCTCGGAGATCCGTGTAACATTCCCATAATTCTCTTGACCCTATGCCAATTTTCTCCCCAAAGGTTACCCAGTCTAATAGAGTGCCCAAGGCTACTCAACCATTCCCTAGACTTTGTGGTAGGTTAACCAGTCATTTGTATATGAGACCATACTACCTCTTGTTACCACTCAGTATACCATTTGGGCAAAGGTGGTAGTTATTGTAGCTACCTATCTTAGGGTCGTTACACACACTATGGGAGATAAAAAACCTCCAACTACCCCTGGGAAAAGGTCAACTCACCCAGTCCCTCTGGTATGGAACCAACTCCACATCTCGCCCCCAACAAGAAATCCTTGACTAGCTAAGAAGAGAGACAAAGAAAATCAAATCAAAGAACAAGCAGGAAGAGTCAGGAAAAACCATGGCACGATCATCCGAACAAAGGAAAAACATAAAGCAAATGTAACACAACTACATTGAAAGATCCCCTATATTTAATGCCGGGGTGGCCAGGCTGGGCTTAACAAAGACCTGGGGGGGCACAACAGGCCCACTGTGTTGGCATAGCACTCGACAAGAAGAACGAGATAGTGCAATACCATCCTCCCAGAGGCAGGCCGTGATGGACCGTGGTCATAATCCGACTGGTGAAGAAGTAGTTATGGATACCAGCCAGGTAGTTGTGGGTACCAGCCAAGAAAGTTGAGAACCAGTAGGGTCCCAGCCGGTCTGACTGTAGGAGGAGGAGAAGAAAGAGGGGTAGACCCAACTCTGTGCCGTAGAAACTATAGGATAAGGCGTTCGTGTCTTGACTAGGCAGCCTCATAAAGAGAAAGAGAGTAGAGAAATTGCCCGTGGCCTGCAGAAATGTTTTCACTTACAGCAAACCATGTACCTGACCGTCTGTACCATGGGCCTTGAGAAGAGAGTTACCAACTATGCGGATGCTCAACCCAAGGCTCAAAGCAAAAGCTGCATCGGCAGAGGAAACATTATCAAAAGAAGACGAAATCCATCAACCCTGGCAGAGGAAAGCCCAAAGGGATAAGCCTAAGGGCGGGAGAAGATGACGGGTGATGCACTCCACCCCCTAGGGTGAACCCATAGTGGGGGGTAGAGTTGGGAAAAGTGGTGATAATCTCGTGGTGTTGAGATTTCAATCGCCGGGTGTGTAGAGGAGACGGAGGATGGGAGTTCTTGTACTACTTTTTTTTCATTTTTTTCATATTCTTTTCTTTTTTTGATTAATGTGATTATTGATTTAGGTACAAAATCCTGCATGCAGCTCTTGCTATGGCATATAAAAAACCTTAATTTCAAAAACTAATAAAGGAAATACCAAACTTCAAACAACATGTGCAAATTCTCTCCAAGTGGGATCATCAGAACCCTGTTGCATAGCCATTGATGACTAACAAAGGCAAGTAATGTAAAATCCTCCTTATAACTTATAAGAAAAACATTCATCAATAATAAAACCTGCCCGGCCTACTTGCCTACTGCAGCAAACAACCAGGAACAAAGGAAAATCATACACTAACAGAAATGAGCATGAAGAGGATCAAGCAGGGGAGTTTGAGTAGCTCTACCGAGAAGTCCGAGACCAAGCCGGCGGGTTTTTAAGTTGTTATGAGCTATCAGAGACCGATCCAGCCTCAGGGGTAGTGGTACGGGGCCGAATGCGCAGCATGGCTTGAGGGAAGCCTGTGCGAGTAGCGTAGAGATACTCACCAAACCCTCTAAGGAGAGGAACTGTGAGCCAGAGAGGTGCATTGGGACTAATGTCATCTACACTTGAGAGATGGGTGAGGCGAGGCTGGACCCTGGCGGGGCAACGGAGGATAGCGGACTTGAAGAACTCATTGCCCTTCTCACAGAAAGGGCATAGGGTGCTAGCGTCTCTTTTCCTCCAGGAGATATAGGCAGCGAGGTGGCTAGCCCCTGTGCGCATCTGGTGAATGCAGCCGCATATAAATCGAGGAAGGCCAGTGAAGGCGTGTGGAGTGAGAGAGCCACCATACCGATATCATGGTGGTACAGGAGCTCTCATGTCGAGCCAGTCAGCGAGGAGTAAAGGTTCCAGAGGAATTCTGGGGGCCTGGTAGGAGATTGAGGATCCCCGCCACATCGGCAGGGAAACGCGGTCGGTCGAGGGGAGTGGGAGAATAGGGACATCGGCAATCAGTTTGGAAATCTCGTGACACATAGAGTCTAGAGGCAGATGCATGGCAGAGTTTGCCTCCGGGCCATGCCATGAGGTAAGATGTATACCTTTCCAGGAGCCTTGGAGGAGGAAATGATCATCGTCCGCGTAGTGGCCTTGGTTACAAGTGGGCACAGAATCAGGTATCCGGGAGCTTGCAGGGTTGAATTTTGTGAGAGCGCAGAACAAGTGGAGGTCAGCTGACTGGCATCGATGCTTGCAGATTGAGGAGATAGGTAATAGTGAGGTTTCCCTATAAGATTAGAGCGCCACGGGCAGTGTTGTAACAACAGTTGGTTGTCTACTAAAGGACTTCAGGCCAGATAGAGTCGAGTTTCTTTAGCATGCCTGAATCGGGGATAAAGAGGTCGCAGCCATAGGTGAGGATAGGGAGGATGGCGCCAAAGACTAGTTTCCTATTGCACCAGGAGGAGAGGCCTTTGCTGGCTCCACTGAGCTGGCGGATTGTAACGAAAGAGGCCTGGGCGAGGGTAACGACCATACGATAGGTAGCTACAATCACTATCACCTTAGCCCAAATGGTATACCAAGTGGTAACCCGAGGTGGTATGGTCTGGTATACTTAGTTTAGTATATATATAGCTGGTAAACCTAGGATAAGGCCTAGGGAATAGTGGAGTAGCCTTGAGGTACTCTACTAGGCAGGGTAACCTTTCGGGAGAACATTTGCATAAGATCAAGAGAATTATGGGAATGTTACTCGGACCTCCGAGACGACTTCTATGGTCGATTGAAGGACTTCCTGAGCGGTTAAAGGCATAAGAAGTCAAAGTTACCCTACCTTGGGAATTTGGTCATTATGCCCCTGGACCCCAGTTACCCTACTGAGGTATCCAAGTTACCCTACCTTCACCGGCAAAGTCATCCTAGAACTTGGAGGTCAATTGCCTCACATTCTGTGGGCTCTTAGATGTTCATGGGCGCACACGCATCGGCGCGGGGTGGCCCCACACCTGAGTAAGGGTGGCCCGGACATGCTATTGAACTTGGGCGGGTTTTGCTAACACCCCCCTCTGGCCCCAGCGTTGGGACGGCACGTCATAGGCAGACGGCTGTGTAGTTCCTCGTTTGCTAGTTAAAAGAGGTCATTGGAGCAGCTGCCGTAACACTGTATAAGTCGTCGCTGTCCGTCCGACCAAATGTCGTTCGCAGGATATATAAGGGGAGTATGAGTAACTGCCAAAATGGGGGTTGCCCATTTATGGTCTCTCGGGCATCTAGGAGTCTATTTTAGCCTACGGGTTGTAGGGTAGTCTTCCTAGTGGTACTCAGGTAGTCTCAGAAGGCCAGGGTGCTTTTGAGACAAATACCTCAGTAGCCAGCCCGGACCTTCTCCCCTTGATTTGTAGCATTACTATGGGTTGTTATTGGACTCTAGAGGTATGAGTCTTATCGCGGTAGAGCATGTCCCCAGAGGATGGCTATGGGTAGTGCCCACTTAGCCAACCATCGGCTACATCTCACCGGGGAAGCTGGCATGTCAATTTATGACATTGGATAGTCGCGTAGATTAAATGATGGACTACATAGCTTGTACAAGACGAAACTGCCACTGGGCCAGTGAGTCAACCACCAAGGTATTGACTCCGGTTGTTGTCATAACAGTTAGCCACTGGTATGACTTCGATGGGAAGAGTTGTTCCACATGCTGTTGTATTGGAGATGCATTGCAGAAACTCACATCCTATTGACGGAGTTAAGTTTACCCGAGTTGGTCCGACACTTCCGGCAGGATAAATCCTGATGGATGGTAGACCTCGGCCAAACCCTGAGCAGGACAGGGTGCTCGCACAAAGGTCTGAAGTAGTGGCGAATGTCAAAGGCTTAAATCTGATATCTACTTAAGTTTAAGCGTTTGGCATTCTACTTCGACAACCAACCTTTCCCTGAGGGAACTAAATTGAGTGAAGCTTCGAGCTTAACTATATTAACTTTTACTGTTGATTCTTCTGAATTATTTTACCTCATCTTTATCTTCTACCTTGAGTGTTTGGTGCGGTCGCAACCTTAGAGTTCACCTCTCTACAGGGTGCCCCCGTTACAGCGAGTACCAGGCGTCTTCAGAAATGGATGGAGGATTGAATTGTTGGAGTGAGCCTGTAGCCAAGCCACCTCACGGCCTGGGATGGTGGAAAGAGCATGTCGTTGATCACTATGGGGGCAAAGGACACATCTGAGCGGTCCTTGGGAGTCCTCCAGTGAATAAGTTCAGTCTTGTGGACCCAACAACCAACTCCCAGGTCGGGACCTTGTTTTTGTACGACGCTAAAAAGATGTTGAAGAGCACAGATATGCGAAAGTATGGAGTCTGAAACGACCTTAAGAGTGAGATCGTCAACGTACGAAATCGCAAGACCTTGCTGGATTGTCGGGTAGAGGCTAGCAATGTAGAGCACAAGAGGAACAGGGGAATTCAGAGAACCCTGAGGTGTACCAACCGGACCGGGCAGAAGACCTTAGGTGCGTCTTCGAAGATGAGTCGGCATTGGTGTTTGGAGAAGAAGGGCTTAATCCATGCCACAAGATAGGCGGAGACCACCCCTTTGGCGAGGATTCAAGCCAGCTTCTTGGCGCAGACATTGTCAAAACAACCTTGGACGTCCAGGAAAAGAGTTGATACTTTAAAAGAGGCAACCTGAAGCAGGCGTTCTTCATCGGTATGTGTAGCAAGAGCGTCAAAACAACCGAGACCTGCTAAGGACTAACACTGATTGGGGTGCAAGAGGCGAAGAGAGCTGGCGGCTGAGGCGAGACGCACGGCAGAAAGTCTTCCCAGGATTTTGGAGACAGTTTTGAGTAGGACAATGATGCGAAAAGAAGCAGGTGTGTGGTAGTCTGGCTTTCCCGGTTTGTCCAAGACAATACTGTTTGCCTTCTTCATATCTTGGGGGTGATATCCGTGAGTGAGGAGAGGAGTGACCAGAGATGGAAGGACCCGCTTGTTGGCTTTATGGACATGCTTCCAGACAGGGTACGGGATGCTGCTGGGGCCACTGGCAGAGGTGTTAGAAGTTTTTCGAACTGGTGAGGACACTTCTGAGGGTAAGACAGGAGGAACATCCTTAAAAGCAGGAAGGATGAGGGGTCGGGGCGGTAAGGGTCTGGGAGGAAAATAATGTTGTAGAAGTGTGTTAATTATATCGGTGGGGGTGGAGGCATTTACGAGTACAGGGAAGTTGTCTGGGGGTCTGCCGGCAGCAATCTTTCTGGCATCCCATACTGATTGCGAGTCGACGTCAGTGAGGAACTGGGACCAGTACACTATCTTGGCGGATTGGATGGCTTTGAAGTACGTGTTCCGAGTTAACTGGGCCTGGAGTTCTTGTACTTTTTCTTCTTTTTTCTGTTTTCTTCTTTTTTCGTATCATTTTACTATTGTTTATGGTACAAACTCCCATATGCAGATCACTCTAAGACAGGAAAAACCTCCCCCTACAGTCCATCCTGCATCCCTTGTGCTAAAACCCTCTGACCCTGCCAGAGACTAAAGCGCCCGGTACTATGGGTAGAAACTACAGAAGAGCGTACAGGCCTCAATACCACCAACCAAAAAAACCTCCCCAGACGTGCAGCACCTAAGAAAACCCCCCCCCCCAACAGTGAACAACCTAGGAAAGCACAGAAACCTCAACAAACTCAAGGAAGAAATATCCCAGCCGAACCCTTAAGCAACCCACCCACAGCCCAACAACTGAGCCCATTCTGCCACAGCAGGGGAGGGACCAAGGAGCTAGCAGGGCAATGCTGTAGGCCAAACATCACACACAAAGAGGTAGATCTACCTACGGCTCTTACATCCCGGAGGAAGGGGGGCGACAAGAATACCAAGAGAAAGATCTGTAACCTAAACCAACACAAACGGAAGTGTGTGGCAGGGTGAAGTAGTGACAATAGACCCACCGGAAACGAGACCGGGAGGGAGTGGATGTCACCCTGAGGCAATAGAGGGGGCAGGAATGCAACCCCTACTCCAAACACAGGCAAAAGCCAGGCACACAGCCATGACAATCACCCAAGCCAAGAGATCAGAAGGGAACAGAGGCCCAGGGTTTAGAAGCAGTAGGGTGCGAGCCAAAAGAAGCAGTAGTGTGCCAGCCGATCCGACCGTGAGGAGAACAGGAGAAGGAGGGGTAGACCCAACTCTATGCCGTGGAAACTATCAGTAACTGCATTCGTGTCTGGACTAGCTAGCCTCTCAAAGAAAGAGAGAAGAGAGAAATTGACAGTGGCCTGTTGGATTGTTTTCTGTTACTTCAAACCGTGATCCCAGCGGTCTGTGACATGGGCATTGAGGAGTATGTTGCCGACTGTGCAAATGCTCTAAGCGAGGCCCAGTGCAAAAGCTGTATGGGAAGAGGAAACATCATTAAAAGAAGACGAAATTCATCAACCCAAAGTGAAGATAGCCCAAAGGGATAAACCTAAGGGAAGGGAAGTTTAGAGGAGTTGTGTCTCCACCGCCTAGAGCAGGCTGATGGCGGGGGGTGGAGTTAGAAAAGTGCTGATAATCTCATGGTGTTTAGATTTCAATCGCCGGGTGTCTAGAGGAGACGGAGGATGGAGTTCTTGTACTTTTTTTTTTTTTTTTGAATGAGGTGATTATTGTTTAAGGTACAAAATCTGGCTTGCAGCTCCCTCTGTGGTATTTAAAAAACCTCCAAGTACCCCTGGGAAAAAGCCAACCCCCCAAGTCGCTCTGGTGTGGAACCAACCGCACATCTCGCCCCCAACAAGAAAGCCTTGACTTGCTAAGAAGATAGATGAAAGGAATCAAATCAAAGACCAAGCAGGAAGAGTCTGGAAAACCCATGGCACGATCATCCAAACAAAGGAAAAACAAAAAGCAAACAAAACAGCAACCACATGAGAGGTTCCCACACAATCAGCATGGGGTGGCCAGGCCTGGCATGATCCAAGTCGTGGGGGGGCCAAACGGGCGCTCTGGGTTGGCTAAGCACTCGAAAAGAAGAAGGAGAGTGTGCGATACCATCCTCCCAGAGGCAAGCCGTGATGGACCATGGTCATAGTCCGAATGGTGAAGAAGTAGTATGGATACCAGCCAGGTAGTTGTGGGTACCAGCCAAAAAAGTGGAGAAGCAGTAGGGTGCAAGCCTATCTGACCATAAGAGGAGGAGGGCAATGAGGGGTAGACCCAACTCAGTGCTGTAGAAACTATCGGAAAAAGCATTCGGGTCTTGACTAGGCAGCCTCTTAAAGAGAAACAGAGTAGAGAAATTGACTGTGGCCAGTTGAAATCTTTTCTCTTATGGCAAACAGTGTACCCCGCCGTCTGTAACATAGGCGTTGAGAAGTGTGTTGCCGACCGTGTGGATGCTCTAAGTGATACTGATAGCAAACGCTGAATGGGAAGAGGAAACATCATCAAAAGAAGACGAAATCCATCAACCCAGGGAGAAGACAGCCCAAACGGATAAGCATAAGGGCAGGAGAAGAAGTGGGGGGATGCACTCCACCCTCTAGGGCCAACCAATAGCGGGGGTTGGAGTTGGGAAAAGTGGTGATAATCGCGTGGTGTTGAGATTTCAATCACCGGGTGTGTAGAGGAGACAGAGGATGAGTTCTTGTTCTTTTTGTTTTTCTCTTTTTTTTCTTCTTTTTTTTTGAATCATTCAAGAATTGTTTAATATACAAACTCCCATAGGCAGATCGCTCTAAGACAGGAATAATCTCCACCTACAGTCCATCCCGCATCCCTCGTGCTAAAACCCTCTGACCCTGCCCATGGCCAAAGCACCCGCTACTATGGGTAGAAACTACAGAAGAGTGTACAGGCCTGCATACAACAAACCCAAAAACCTCCACAGCCGTGCAGCCTATAGGAAAAAGACTCAACCCCAACAGTGAACAACCTTGAATGAAAGCAAGGAAACCTCAAGATGCAACAAGATAGAAAAACACACATCAACTGCCACACACAAGGCGGTAAATTTGCCGGGAGGCACTTTCGTGGTATTCCCCAGGCATGGAAGACGAGCGAAATTCCCAGTGGCAGATGAGAAACCATAACCAACCCAAACAGAAGTGTGTGGCAGGGCGAAGAGCAAACCGTGGGCCCAGCGGAAACCAGTCCTGGAGGGATTGTATGTTGTGAGGGCACAACAGAGGTCGCAGGCATGACACCCCTACCCCAGACACAGGCCACCACGACCCACGCAGCCATGAGAGTCACCCAAGCCCCGGGATATGAAGGGAACAGTGACCCAGGGTGTAGAAGAAGTAGGGTGCCAGCCAAAAGAGAGGCAATAGGGTCCCAGCCGTTGCGACCGTGAAGAGAAGAGGAGAAGGAGGGATAGACCCAACTCGGTGCGGTGGAAACTATCGGTAACCGCGTTCGTGTCTTACTAGGCATCATCTCAAAGACAAGAGAGAACAGAGAAATCGCCCATGGCCTGTTGAAGTATTTGCTCTTACTGCAAACCGTGTTCGTGGCTGTCTGTAACATGGGCGTCGAGGAGAGTGTTGCCGACTGTGCAAATGCTCTAAGTGAGGCAGAGGAAAAGAGTGGTAGGAAGAGGAAACATCATCAAAAGAAGACGAAATCAATCAACCCAGAGTGAAGAAAGCCCACAGGGATAAACCTAAGGGCAGGAGAAGATGAGGGGAGATGCACTCCACCCCCTAGGGGGAACCCATAGCGGGGGGTGCAGTTGGGAAAAGTGGTGATAATCTCGTGGTGTTCAGATTTCAATTGCCGGGTGTTTAGAGGAGACGGAGGATGGAGTTCTTGTACTTTTTTCTATTTTTCTTTTTTTTTCTCTTTCATTTTTTTAAATCACGTGATTATTGTTTAAGGTACAAAATCGTGCATGCAGCTCACGCTATGGCATATAAAAAACCTCCAACTACCCCAGGGAAAAAGCCAACCCCCCAAGTCCCTCTGGTGTGGAACTAACCGCATATCTCGCCCCCAACAAGAAACCCTTGACTAGCTAAGAAGATAGACAAAAGAAATCAAATCAAAGAACAAGCAGGAAGAGTCAGGAAAACCCATTGCACGATCATCTGAACAAAAGAAAAACAAAAAGCAAAAAATGCAGCGACCACTTGAAAAATTCCCGTACCATCAGTGCGGGGGTGACCAGGTTTGGCATAATCGAAATCCTGGGGGGGCACGGGCCATGAGCAACTGGCCCACAGTGTTGGCAAGTCCTTCAAAAGAAGAAGGAGGTAGTGGGATACCATCCTCCCAGAGGCAAGCCGTGATGGACCGTGGTCATAGTCCGAATAGTGAAGAAGTAGTTATTGATACCAGCCAGGTAGTTGTGGGTACCAGCCAAGAAAGTGGAGGAGCATTAGGGTGCCAGCCGATCTGACCGCGAGAAGAGGAGAAGAAGGAGGGGTAGACCCAACTCGGTGCTGTAGAAACTATTGGTAATCGCGTTCGTGTCTTGACTGGGCAGCCTCTTAAAGCAAAAAGTGAGTAGAGAAATTGACTGTGGTCTGTTGACATGTCTTCTCTTACTGCAATCCGTGTTCCCGGCCGTCTGTAACATGGGCGTTGAGGGGAGTGTTGCCGACTGTGCAGATGCTCTAAGCGAGGCAGAGCAAAAGCAGGGTAGAGAGAGGAAACATCATCAAAACACGACGAAATCCATCGACCCAGAGTGAAGAAGGCCCAAAGGGATGAACCTAAGGGAAGGGCAGTATAGGGGAGGTAGGACTCCACCCCCTAGAGCGAACTCATGACCGGGGGTGGAGTTTGGAAAAGTGGTGATAATCTTGTGGTGTTGAGATTTCAATCGCCGGGTGTGTAGAGGACACGGAGGATGGAGTTCTTGTACTTCTTTTTTTTATTATTATTTTTATTTGTTTAGTATCATTGTAGTATTTTTTAAGGTACAAACTCACGTATGCAGATTGCTCTAAGACAGGAAAAACCTCCACCTACAGTCCATCCCGCATCCCTTGAACTAAAACCCTCTGACCCTGCCCGACACCAAAGCACCCAGTACTATGGGTAGCAACTACAGAAGAGCGTACAGGTCTGAATACAACAAACCAAAGAACCTCCACAGACGTGCAGCCCATAAGAAATGTCCCCACCCCAAAAGTGAACAACCAAGGAAAGTACAGAAACCTCAACAAACTCAAGGAAGAAAAATCCCAGCCGAACCCATAAGCAACCCACCCACAGCCCAAGGACTCACCCCATTCTGCCGCAGCAGGGGAGGGGCCAAGGAGCCAGCAGGACAAAGCCGTAGGCCATCGATCCATACACTAAGAGGTAAATATATATATACCTGGGGCGCTTACGTCCCGGACCCAAGGGCAGACAAGAACACCAAGAGAAGAATTGGTAACCGAAACCAACACAAACGGAAGTGTGTGGCAGGGCGAAGTAGTGACCGTAGGCCCACCGGTAACGCAACCGGGAGGGAGTATATGTCACCTGGAGGCAACAGAGGCGGCAGGCATGAAACCCCTACCCCAAACCCAGGCAAAAGCCACGCACGCAGCCATGACAATCACCCAAGCCCAGTGATCAGAAGGGAACAGAGGCCCAGGGTGTAGAAGCAGTAGGGTGCCAGCTGATCCGACCGTGAGGAGAAGAGGAGAATCAGGGGTAGACCCAACTCTATGCCGTGGAAACTATCGGTATCCGCGTTCGTGTCTGACTAGGCAGCCTCTCATAGGGAAGAGAGAACAGAGAAATCGACGGTGGCCTGTTGAATGTTTTGTCTTACTGCAAACCGTGTTCCCGGCCATCTGTAACATGGGCCTTGAGGAGTGTGTTGCCCACCGTAAAGATGCTCCAAGTGAGTCAGAGCAAAAGCGAGGTAGGGAGAGGAAATATTATCAAAAGAAGACCAACTCCATCAACCCAGAGTGAAGAAAGCCCAAAGGGATAAACCTAAGGGAAGGGGAGTGTAGAGGAGGTATTACTCCACCCCCTAGAGCGAGCTCATGGCGGGGGGTGGAGAAAAGAAAAGTGGTGATAATCTCGTGGTGTTGAGATTTCAATCGCTGGGTGTGTAGAGGGGACGGACGATGGAGTTCTTCTACTTTTTTTCTTTTTTCTTTTTTTTTTTGAATCATGTGATTATTGATTTAGGTACAAAATCCTGCATGCAGCTCGCGCTATGGCATATAAAAAACCTTAATTCCAAAATCTAACAAAGGAAATAACAAAAATTCAAACAACGCGTGCACAAACTCTCCAAGCGGGATCATCAGAACCCTGTCGCATCGCCATCGATGACTAAAAAAAGAAACGTAAAGTAAAGCCCTCCTTATAACTCATAAGAAAAACACTTATAAGTACTAAAAACCTCCCCGGCCTGCCTGCCTACCGCCGCAGTCAAACAGAAACAATGGAAACTCATAAAACGTAAAGAAAATACCCTGAAGAAACACTGAAGCAGGGGAGTTCGAAAAAACGATACCCGGAGGACCGGAGCCGAGCCAGGGAGTTTTGTGTTAAGCACTACCTGAGTCCGAACGCAGCTTAGGAGTAGCAGTATCGGCTCGAATGCGCAACATGGTTGGAGGGAAACCCGTGCGCGTAGAGTAGAGATACTCGGCAAACCCTCTGAGGAGGGGAACAGAGAGCCAGAGGGGACCGTCAGGGCCGATGTCGTCCACACCTGAGAGATGGGTGAGGCGAGTGTGAGCCTTAGCGGGGCAGTGGAGAATAGCGTGTTGGAAGGACTCATCGTCTTCCTCACAGAACGGGCAGAGTGTGCTGGGGTCCCTATTCCTCCAGGAGACATGCGCGGCAAGGTAACTGGCACCCGAACGCATCTGGTGAATACGGCCACATATGAAACAAGGAAGGCCGGTAAAGGCGTGGGGAGTGAGGCAGGCACTGTAAGGATATGAGAGGGGTACTGGCGGACTTAGGTCTGACCAGTCGGTGAGGAGTGACTGTAGCAGAGGAACTCTGAGGGCTTGGTAGGTGACGGAGGGTATCCGCGACAGCGGGAGCGCCACGAGGTCAGTTGAAGCGAGAGGGAGGATAGGGATTTCGTCAATGAGGTCTGAAACCTCGTGACACAAAGAGTCTAGTGGTAGGTGCTTGGCGGAATTGACCGCCGGGTCAAGCCAAGAAGTAAGGTGAACGGCTTTGGAGGAGCCACAGAGGAGAAAGCGATCATTGTCCACAGAGCGACCCTGGTCCCAGGTGGGCACAGATTCGGGTATCCGAGCGGTGGCAGGGTTGAATTCCGAAGGGGCGCAGACCAAACGGATGGCAGCTGACCGACGTTGGTGTTTGCAGATAGAGCAAATGGGTGGTAGCGAGGCCTCCCGGTATAGAGGGCCGAGGGCGGTTGTGTAAAAGCAATTAGTTGTCCACCGGAGCACCACATGCCAGAACGCGTTGAGTTTTTTAAGAGTGGCTGAGTCCGGAACAAAAAGGTCACAGCCATAGGTAAGAATAGGAAGGATGGCGCCGAAAACTACCTTTCTGTTGCACCAGGCGGAAAGGCCTGTGCCAGCTGCACTGAGCTGCCGGATTGTGGTGAAAGAGGCTTTGGCTAATGCCAGCCGTCTCAGGAAATGAACAGAGTAGTGTAAAGTAGGGGTGAGCCAATAACCAAGCCACCTCACACCTTGAGAGGGTGGAAAAAGCATGTCGTTGATCACAATGGGGGCGAAGGAAACATCCGAGCGGTCCTTCGGAGTTCTCCAGTGAATGAGTTCAGTTTTGGGGACAGAAAAGGACACCCCCAGGTCGGCACCCTGTGTTTGGATGCTGCCGAAATAGTATTGAAGAGCTCGGATGTTCGAACGTACAGAGTCCGAGCCGACCCTGATGGTGAGGTCGTCGACATATGAAATCGCCAGACCTTGGGGGATAGTAGGGTCGAGGCTGGCTATGTCCAGCACAAAAAGGAGAGGAGAGATCAGAGAGCCTTGAGGGGTGCCAACAGCGACTGGGCAGAAAACTTTAGGTGCGCCTTGGAATATGAGTCGGCACTGGTGTTTGGAGAGGCAAGACTTGATCCAGGCAACTAAGTAAGCGGAGACACCTCCTCTGGTGAGGAGAGTGGCCAGCTTGTTTGCACAGACATTGTCACATCCACCTTTGACATCCAGGAAGAGAGTAGATACTTTGACGGAAGCGGCCTGAAGCAGGCGGACCTCGTGGGTGAGAGTAGCGACAGCGTCGAAACAGCCCAGACCAGCCAAGGACCCACACTGATTGGGGTGCAAGAGGCCAAGGGAGCGGGCGGCAGAGGCAAGACGAAGAGCAGAAAGTCTTTCGAGGATTTTGGAGACAGTTTCGAGGAGAACAATAATGCGAAAGGAAGCCAGTGTCCGGTAATCAGGTTTGCCTGGTTTATCCAGGACAATACGGTTGGCCTTCTTCATGGCTAAGGGGTGGTAACCGTGGGTGAGGAGAGGAGTGAAGAGAGACAGAAGAAGCCGCTCGTTGGCCTTATGGACCTGTTTCCAGATAGAGTAAGGAATACCACTCGGGCCAGGGGGTGACGTGTTGGAGGATTTTCGAAGTGCGGAGGACCCTTTGGCTGGTGAAACTGGAGGTACGTCCTTAAACGCAGGAAGGATGAGGGGAGGAGGAGGAGAGGGTCTAGGAGGGAAGAAATGTTGTAGAAGTGTATTATTGATTTGAGTGGGGGAGGAGGCATTCTCGAGTGTTGGGAAACGATCAGGGGCTCTGCCGGCAGCAATCTTTCTGGCATCCCAGACTGATCGTGAGTCGACGTTGGCCAGAAACTGTGACCAGTGTACTCTTTTGGCAGATTGGATAGCCTTGAAATACGTGTTGCGAGCCACACGGGCCAGGGCTGGCGAGGTCTGATTCTTCCTCATAAGACGGGAGGTATGGTGATGGATGCGTCGTAGCTGTGTAAGTTCTGGGGTCCACCACGGTTTAGAGTAAGAGGAGGGGTGTTTGGTTGGGGTGTTGGAGGTGATGAGGTGTGTAATCCTAGCAAGGCAGTCGTCGAACCATAGGTCTAGTGAGTGCGGAGTGGGGAGAGCAGTGGAAGCTGCAAACGTAAGATCGGCGAGCAGCGGGGAGATGTGATTCCAATCCGTGTATTTCCAGTTAAGGCCCTTGGGCGGGGGTTTCAGTAGCGGGGTGGAGAGAATTATTGTGAGGGCGGTGTGATCAGAACCGGGTGGCGGGAGAGCAGGGTTCCAAGAGGAAAAAAAAGTAAGCAAGGCAGTATTGGCAAAGGACAAGTCAAGAACTGCAGGGCGATGATTAGAGGTGAACGGGAACCTAATGTAGACTCCTGGTGTATTGAGGAGAGAAAACAACTGCGCCGTTGCTTTGTCGAAATAAGGTAAACTTATAAACTGATCATAGTTGGAAAGCAAACGAGTCGGGTCGGAGGAGTTCTTGTACTTTTTTTTTTTTCTTTTTTTTTGAATCATGTGATTATTGATTTAGGTACAAAATCCTGCATGCAGCTCACGCTATGGCATATAAAAAACCTTAATTCCAAAAACTAACACAGGAAAAAACAAAATTCAAACAACGCGTGCAAAACTCTCCAAGCGGGATCATCAGAACCCTGTCGCATCGCCATCGATGACTAACAAAACAAAAGTAAAGTAAAATCCTCCTTATTTTTACCAATAAGAAAAACACTCATAAGTAATAAAAACCTCCCAGCCCTACCTGCCCACTGCCGCAGCCAAGTAGAAAAAAAAGAAACTCATGAAATATATAGAAAATACCCTGAGGAGAAACTCGAGCAGGCGAGCTTTTTGAAGTAGCAACACCTAGAAGGCCGGGGCCGAGCTAGGGAGTTTTTGTGTTAAGCACTATCTGAGCCCGAACCCGGCTCAGGAGTAGCAGTATTGGCTCGAGTGCGCAACATGGTTGGAGGAAAACCCGTGCGAGTAGCGTAGAGATACTCAGCTAACCCCCTGAGGAGTGGAACCGAGAGCCAAAGGGGACCGTCAGGGCCAATGTCGTCCACACCTGAGAGATGGGTGAGGCGAGGGTGGGCCTTAGCGGGGCAGTGGAGAATCGCGTGTTGGAAGGACTCATCGCCTTCCTCGCAGAACGGGCAGAGTGTGCTGGAGTCCCTGCTCCTCCAGGATACATGCGCGGCAAGGTAGCTGGCACCCGAACGCATCTGGTGAATGCGGCCACATATA
>Ga0307509_10002279_pt1 | contig 31377 bp, 35 predicted proteins | sample 10_EM_MG_FD_202245 | JGI IMG/M metagenome (GOLD analysis project Ga0307509, IMG submission 202245) | Populus trichocarpa ectomycorrhiza microbial communities from riparian zone in the Pacific Northwest, United States - 10_EM | ecosystem: Host-associated > Plants > Roots > Unclassified | place...
TTCCCTCATTGACATCGAATTGAATCGCCGACGAGCGACAACCGACCACCACCCACCTTCTTGGAGGCAGACATGAAATCACTGAAGTCTCTCGCTCTCGCCGCGAGCCTGCTGGCCGTGGCCACCGGTGCGTTCGCGCAGGCCAAGGAGCAGTTCTTCCCGCTGCTCGCCTACCGCACCGGACCCTACGCGCCGAATGGCACGCCCTGGGCCAACGGCAAGCAGGATTACATCAAGATGATCAACGCGCGCGACGGCGGCATCAACGGCGTGAAGATCACGTTCGAGGAATGCGAGACCGGCTACGCGACCGACAAGGGCGTCGAGTGCTACGAGCGGCTCAAGGGCAAGGGCGCGTCGGTCATCGACCCGCAGGCCACCGGCATCACATTCGCACTGACCGACAAGGTCGCGGCCGACAAGATCCCGTTGATCACGCTGGGCTACGGCCTGTCGGCCTCGCAGGACGGCAACGTCTTCAAGTGGAACTTCCCGCTGATGGGCAGCTACTGGACCGCGGCCGACATGCTGATCCAGCACATCGGCAAGAAGGAAGGCGGCCTCGACAAGCTCAAGGGCAAGAAGATCGCCATCGTCTACCACGACAGCCCGTTCGGCAAGGAACCGATGCCGCTGCTCGAAGAGCGCGCGAAGATGCACGGCTTCGAGCTGATCAAGATCCCGGTCACCGCGCCGGGCGTGGAACAGAAGTCGGCCTGGCTGCAGGTGCGCCAGAACCGGCCCGACTACGTGCTGCTGTGGGGCTGGGGCGTGATGAACTCGACCGCGCTGAAGGAAGCGCAGGCCACCGGCTATCCGCGCGACAAGATGTATGGCGTGTGGTGGTCGGGCGCCGAGCCCGATGTGAAGGACGTCGGCGACGGCGCGAAGGGCTACAACGCGCTGAACCTGAACACCTCGGGTCAGAGCCCGAAGGTGATCCAGGACATCCTGAAGTACGTGCATGAAAAGGGCCAGGGCACCGGCCCGAAGGACGAGGTCGGCAGCGTGCTCTACACGCGCGGCCTGATCATCCAGATGCTCGGCATCGAAGCGGTGCGGCGTGCGCAGGAGCGTTTCGGCAAGGGCAAGGTCATGACCGGCGAGCAGGTGCGCTGGGGCCTGGAGAACCTCGCGCTCGATCAGAAGAAACTCGACGCGCTCGGCTTCGCCGGTGTGATGCGCCCGCTCAGCACCTCGTGCCAGGACCACATGGGCTCGACCTGGGCGCGTGTGCACACCTGGGACGGGGCAAAGTGGAGCTTCACCTCTGACTGGTTGCAGGCCGACGAGCAAATCATCAAGCCGATGGTGCGGGTGGCGGCGGACAAGTACGCGGGCGAGAAGAAGCTGACCCGCCGCACGCCGGAAGACTGCCAGAGCTGAGGACGATGCGATGAGTGCAGCGAACGTCTTGCTCAATGTCAACGGTATCGAGGTGATCTACAACCATGTGATCCTCGTGCTCAAGGGCGTCTCGCTGCAGGTGCCCGAAGGCCGCATCGTCGCGTTGATGGGCGGCAACGGCGCCGGCAAGACGACAACCTTGCGCGCGGTCAGCAACCTGCTCGCGGGCGAGCGCGGCGCGGTCACCAAGGGCAGCATCGAGCTGCGCGGCGAGCGCATCGAGGCGCTATCGACCTCCGACATGGTCGAGCGCGGCGTGATCCAGGTGATGGAAGGCCGGCACTGCTTCGCGCACCTGACGATCGAAGACAACCTGATGACCGGCGCCTACACGCGCAAGGACGGCAAGGCCGCGGTCGCGGCGACGCTCGAGAAGGTCTACGCCTACTTCCCGCGGCTCAAGGTGCGGCGCGGCTCGCAAGCCGCCTACACCTCCGGCGGCGAGCAGCAGATGTGCGCGATCGGTCGCGCGCTGATGGCCAACCCGAAGATGGTGCTGCTGGATGAGCCGTCGATGGGGCTGGCGCCGCAGATCGTCGAGGAGGTGTTCGAGATCGTGCGCGACCTCAACACCAAGGAAGGCGTGACCTTTCTGATCGCCGAACAAAATACCAACATGGCCTTGCGCTACGCCGACCACGGCTACATCCTCGAGAACGGCCGCATCGTGATGGACGGCACTGCTGCCGCGCTGCGCGAGAACGAGGACGTGAAGGAGTTCTACCTCGGCGTCGGTGGCGGCGACCGCAAGAGCTTTCGTGACGTCAAGAGCTACCGGCGCCGCAAGCGCTGGCTCGCCTGAGGAGGGATCACCACATGGCACATGCCGACGAAGAAGCCCTGAAGCGCCTGCTGCCGCTGCTGCGCCAGCTGCGCGAGATCAAGGGCCTGAAGGAGATGAAGCCCGGCATCTTCTACCTGAAGGGCAGCGCGTTCCTGCATTTCCACGACGAGGCCGGTGCGCTGGTCGGCGACCTGAAGCGCGCGCGCGGCGGCTTCGACCGCTACCCGGTCGACACGCCGGTCGGTCAGCGCAAGCTGCTCGACGACGCCAAACGCCGCGTCGATCGTGGCGACGACGAATAAGCCCACGCATGGACAACCACTACGACGCGCTCGAGACGCGCCCCCCTGAACAGCGCGAAGCCGCGCTGATGAGGGCACTCGCCGCGCAAGTCGCGCGTGCGAAGGCCGAGGCGCCCGCGTTCGCGACCCGGCTCGCCGGCATCGCCGCCGCGCAGGTCGACAGCCGCGCCGCGCTCGCGCGGTTGCCGGTGATCCGCAAGCACGAGCTGCTCGAACAGCAGCGCGCCGCCGACGCGCCCGACGTGTTCGGCGGGTTCTCGGCGCTGGGCTGGGGCACGGCCCGACAACGCGCGCTGCGGGTGTTCGCCTCGCCCGGCCCGATCTACGAACCCGAAGGCGGCGACGCCGACTATTGGCGCATGGCGCGCGCGCTGTTCGCCGCCGGCCTGCGCGCCGGCGACCTCGCGCACAACAGCTTCAGCTACCACTTCACTCCCGCCGGTGCGATGATGGAAAGCGGCGCGTTCGCGCTCGGCTGCACCGTGTTCCCCGGCGGCACCGGCCAGACCGAACAGCAGGTGCAGGCGATGGCGGCGCTGAAGCCGAGCGCCTACATCGGCACGCCCAGCTTTCTGAAGATCATTCTCGAGAAGGCCGACGAGCTCGGCGTCGCACTGCCGTCGCTGACGAAAGCCTCGGTCGGCGGCGAAGCCTTCCCGCCGTCGCTGCGCGACTGGCTGCAGGTACGCGGCATGACGGCTTACCAGAGCTACGGCACCGCCGACCTCGGCCTCGTCGCGTACGAAACCAGCGCACGCGAAGGGCTGGTGCTGGACGAAGGCGTGATCGTCGAGATCGTGCGCCCCGGCACCGGCGACCCCGTGCCCGATGGCGAGGTCGGCGAGGTCGTCGTGACGACGCTGAACCCCGGCTACCCGCTGATCCGTTTCGGCACCGGCGACCTGTCGGCCGTGCTCGCAGGCACCTGCCCGACCGGCCGCACCAACACCCGCATCAAGGGCTGGATGGGCCGCGCCGACCAGACCGCCAAGGTCCGCGGCATGTTCGTGCACCCGGCCCAGGTGGCCGAGATCGCGCGCCGCCATCCAGAGGTCGGCAAGGCGCGCCTCGTCGTCAGCGGCGAGATGGCAAACGACACGATGGCGTTGCACGTCGAAGTCGTCGGTCTGCCCGAGGGCCTGGCCGCGCGCGTCGCCGACAGCGTGCGCGAGGTCACCAAGCTGCGCGGCGACATCGTGCTGTGCGCGCCGGGCAGCCTGCCGAACGACGGCAAGGTCATCGAGGACGCGCGGCGATACGTGTGAGTGCGTGGGGCTATTGCCGACGAACGCGGCCGCGTTCGTCACAATCGCGTTTGGAACAACCCACTGTCTGCAAGGAAACTCCAATGAAGCGTCTGCTGCTCGCCACCGTGACCGGTCTGTTGGCCACCGCCGCTTGGGCCGAATACCCCGAGAAGCCCGTCACCATCGTCGTGCCGTTCGCCGCGGGCGGGCCGACCGACAAGGTCGCGCGCGACCTGGCCGAGGCGATGCGCAAGCCGCTGGGCGGCCAGACCCTGATCATCGAGAACGTCGGCGGCGCCGGCGGCACGCTGGGCGCGACCAAGGTCGCCAAGGCCAGCAACGACGGCTACACGCTGCTGCTGCACCACATCGGCATGAGCACGTCGCCGGCGCTGTACCGCAAGATGGCCTACGACACGCTGGGCGACTTCGAGTACCTGGGCATGGTCAACGAGGTGCCGATGACGCTGATCGGCAAGCCCACGCTTCCGGCCAACACCTACCCCGAGCTGCTGACGTGGCTGGATGCCAACAAGGGCAAGGTTAACCTGGCCAACGCCGGCCTCGGCGCCGCGTCGCACCTGTGCGGCCTGCTGTTGCAGAGCTCGCTGAAGATCGACATGCAGACCGTGCCCTACAAGGGCACTGGCCCGGCCATGACCGACCTGCTCGGCGGCCAGGTCGACCTGATGTGCGACCAGTCCACCAACACCACGAGCCAGATCGAGAGCGGCAAGGTCAAGGCCTACGCCGTCACCACGTCCAAGCGTCTGACGACGCCGGCACTGAAGAACCTGCCGACGCTGAACGAGGCCGGCCTGAAGGGCTTCAACGTGACGATCTGGCACGCGCTGTACGCGCCCAAGGGCACGCCGAAGGCGGTGACCGACAAGATCAACGCCGCGATGCGCGTCGCGCTCAAGGATCCCGAGTTCGTCAAGCGCGAAGAAGCGCTCGGCGCCGTCATCGTCACCGACGCGCGCCTGGGCGGGGCCGAGCACAAGAAGTTCGTCGAAGCCGAAATCGCCAAGTGGGGAACGGTCATCAAGGCCGCCGGCCAGTACGCCGACTAGGCGGATGAAGAAGTCCCTCGACGAACGTACGTCGAGGGGCGCCATACCTCAGTCCGACTGAACAAAGCCTCGGTAGGCCAGCCCGCCGAGCAGCGCGCCGACGATGGGCGCGACCCAGAACAGCCACAGCTGCTCGATCGCCCAGCCCCCCACGAACAGCGCCACGCCGGTGCTGCGCGCCGGGTTCACCGAGGTGTTGGTGACCGGGATGCTGATCAGGTGGATCAGCGTCAGGCACAGGCCGATGGCCAATGGTGCGAAGCCTTGCGGCGCGCGCTTGTCGGTGGCGCCGAGGATGACGATCAGGAACATCATCGTCATCACGACTTCGCAGACCAGCGCCGCCAGCATCGAGTACTTCCCCGGCGAGTGCTCGCCGAAACCGTTGGACGCGAAGCCGGCCGACACGTCGAAGCCGGCCTTGCCGCTGGCGATCAGGTACAGCACTGCGCCGGCGACGATGCCGCCCAGCACCTGCGCCACGATGTAGGGCAGCAGCTTGCTCGCCTCGAAGCGACCGCCCATCCACAGGCCGATGGACACGGCCGGATTCAGGTGGCAGCCCGACACGTGGCCGATCGCGAACGCCATCGTCAGCACCGTCAGGCCGAATGCGAGCGACACGCCCAAGAGGCCGATGCCGACGCCGGGGAACGCCGCCGCGAGCACCGCGCTGCCGCAGCCGCCGAGCACGAGCCAGAACGTGCCAAAGAACTCTGCCGTGTATGCCTTCATGAAGAACACTCCTCGTTGTTGTGGTGGGTCGAGAGCGCCGCACTTTGTCAGTATTGATGGGTCTGCGCCATCCCCAAACAACCGGTCCGATGCAGTCTTCGCACCGACGCGGCCGCGTCGCCACGCCGCCGGGAATAACGCACGCCGAGGCTCAGCCGCGCAGCGTGATCGGGATCGTCACCGGCCCGTCGTTGACGAGGCTGACCTGCATGTCAGCACCGAACTCGCCGCTCGCGACCACCGGGTGCAACGCCCGCGCGGTGGCGAGCAGGCGCTCGTAGAGCGCGCGGCCGAGTTCGGGCCCGGCAGCGCCCGTGAAGCTCGGCCGGTTGCCGCCCGAGACGTCGGCCGCCAGCGTGAACTGGCTGACGATCAGCAAGCCGCCCTGCACGTCGACGACGCTGCGGTTCATCTTGCCCTGGTCGTCCGAGAAGATGCGCAGCTTCAGCAGCTTCGCGACCAGCTTGTCGGCGATCGCGTCGGTGTCGGCCGGCTCCGCGCAGGCCAGCACCAGCAGGCCGTGCGCGATGGCGCCGGTGCGAACGCCGCCCACCGTGACCTCGGCGCGCGTGACGCGCTGCACGACGGCGATCATGGCGTGTCCGCCACATCGTCGACATGCGCCTCGACGTCCGACGGCAGCAGCTGGATCGACGCGCGCAGGCCCGGCACCTCGCTCATCAGCGCCTGCTCGACGCTCGTGCGCAAGGCTGCGGCGCGGCCCAGCGTCCAGCCGGCCGGCATGTGCATGTGCAGGTCGACGAAGCGGCGCTGACCGGCGCGGCGCGTCACCAGGTGGTCGAAGCGGATCGTGGGGTGCTCGAACTGGGCCAGCGTGCGGTCGATCTGCACCCGCACCTCGGGCTCGACCGCGCTGTCCATCAGCCCCTCGACCGAGCGCCACGCGAGGTGCGCGCCCTCGCGCAGGATGTTCAGCGCGACGCCGATCGCCAGCAGCGGGTCCAGCCACCACCAGCCGGTGAGGTGGACCGCGACGAGCCCGACGACGACGCCGGCGGAGGTCCACACGTCGGTGTAGAGGTGGCGCGCATCGGCCTCGAGCACGATGGAGCGGTGCTCGCGCGACGCCGCCATCATGCGCGACGCGAGCAGCCAGTTCAAACCCGAGCTCACGATCGCCAGGCCCAGGCCCCAGCCCAGCGACTGCAGCGGTTGCGGGTCGGCAAAGCGGTGCACAGCGGCCCAGACGATGCCGGCGGCGGCGCCCACGATCAGCACCCCCTCGAAGCCGCTGGAGAAGTACTCGGCCTTGGTGTGGCCGAACGGGTGGTCGTCGTCGGCCGGGCGCTGCGCGATCGTCACCATCGCGATCGCGAACAAGGCCGAGGCGAGGTTCACGAACGACTCCATCGCGTCCGACAACAGGCCCACCGAGTCGGTGACCCACCATGCGGCCGACTTCATCGCGATGGTCGCGACGGCCGTCGCGACCGACAGCTTGAGCAGCGTCTGGACCTGCACGCGCCAGGTTCAGGACGGGCGCGCTTCGATGCGCTTGAGCTCGTCGCCCAGGAACTGCGAGGCCAGCATCAGCCTGCCATCGGCCAGCTTCACGTGATAAGGCTCGCCGCTCATGCTGGACTTGCTCGCGATGCGCTCGATGAACTCGCGTGCGGTGTTCACGTCACCGCCCATCGAGTCGAGCTTGCCGCGCAGGAACTTCGCGGCCTCGGCGCAGGTGTATTCGCTGCCGTTGCGGACGAACTTCAGGTCTTTCTGGGTCTCGACAAAGCGGATCAGGCGCTCGATGCGGCTCAGCTCATGCGCCGGCGGTGCCGCGTGGGCCACGACCGCACTGAACCCGAACGCCACGCTCACCAGAAAGCTTCTGCGAAACATGAGGGATCACTCCAGCGTCACCCGCGCGAACTTGCGCTTGCCCACTTGCACCACGTAGGTCCCGACGCCGAGCTTCAACCCGCGGTCGGTCACCACCGACCCGTCGACCCGCACGCCGTTGCCGTCGACCAGACGCAGGGCCTCGCCGGTCGATGCCGCGAGACTAGCCTGTTTCAGCACCGCGCCGATACCCAATGGCGCCCCCGACAACGTGACCGCGTCGATCTGGTCCGGCACGCCGCCGCGTGCGCGGTGGTTGAAGTCGGCCTCGGCCGCGTCGGCCGCGACGGCGCTGTGAAAGCGAGTCGTGATCTCCTTGGCCAGCAGCACCTTCGCGTCCTTCGGGTTGCGGCCGGCCTCGACCTCGCGCCTGAGCACCGCGATCTCGGCCTCGGGGCGAAAGCTCAGCAAGGTGAAGTACTTCCACATCATCGTGTCGTTGATCGACAGCAGCTTCGCGAACATGTCGTTCGCTGCTTCGGTGATCGCGATGTAGTTGCCCTTGCTCTTGGACATCTTCTCGACGCCGTCCAGCCCCTCGAGCAGCGGCATCGTCAGGATGCATTGCGGCTCCTGGCCGTATTCGGTCTGCAGCGCGCGGCCGACCAGCAGGTTGAACTTCTGGTCGGTGCCGCCGAGCTCGATGTCGCTCTTGAGCGCGACCGAGTCGTAGCCCTGCATCAGCGGGTACAAAAACTCGTGCACGCTGATCGGCGTGCCGGCCTTGAAGCGGTCGTGGAAGTCGTTGCGCTCCATCATGCGCGCGACGGTGTAGCGCGACGCGAGCTGGATCATGCCGCGCGCGCCCAGCGGGTCGCTCCACTCTGAGTTGTAGCGGACCTCGGTCTTGCGCTCGTCCAGCACCAGCTTGGCCTGGTTGAAGTAGGTCTGCGCGTTGGCCTCGATCTGCTCGCGCGTCAGCGGCGGCCGCGTCGTGTTGCGGCCCGACGGGTCGCCAATCATCGACGTGAAGTCGCCGACCAGGAAGATCACCGTGTGGCCCAGGTCCTGCAGCTGCCGCATCTTGTTCAGCACGACGGTGTGGCCGAGGTGCAGGTCGGGCGCGGTCGGGTCCAGGCCGAGCTTGATCCGCAGTGGCACGCCGGTTGCTTCTGAGCGTGCAAGCTTGGCCAGCCAGTCGGCTTCTGGTAACAGTTCGTCGCAGCCGCGCAGCGATATCGCCATCGCCTCGCGAACGCGGTCGGTTACCGGATGCGGGGCTTGTGAAGCTGGAGTAAAGGTCGAGGACATACGGGTCATTTCCGGGGATTTTCGCCGGGCACGCTGGGTATACTGCGCGGCGTTTCGGGGCCCGCTCATGTCCGGTGGAAGCGACCCGCGATTCTAGTGGAGGCCCTTGGGCCGCCGAGGGAAAGACACCGAAGTGCGGGCCACAAGCCGCCTGCACTCGCAACAAGAGCCTCGTTGGGCTCCCGGACCGAATTGATCTCGACCGACAACACCATTGATCGCGCCCTGGCCTCGGCCGCCGAGCGCACCGGACGCTTCGTCTCGGCCCACCCGCGCAGCCTCTCGGCCGCGGTGATGCTGGCCCTCGCCGGCTTCGGCGTGACGGCTTTCGGCATCGCGCCGCTGGCCCCCGACGCGTCTGACCTGCCGCAGCGCCTGGTGACGGAAACCGTCACCCCGGACAGCATCCAGTCACAACTCGATGCATTGGCCGAGCACGATCTGCAGCTGTACCGGACCGATCTGACGCGCTCGACCGACACCGCCGACAGTCTGCTGCAGCGCCTGAACGTCAGCGACGCCGGCGCGGCGCTGTTCCTGCGCAACGACCCAGTCGCGCGCCAGCTGCTCAACGGCCGCGGCGGCAAGATGGTCCGTGTGCAGACGGATGAAACCGGCAAGCTGACCGAGTTGGTGGCACGCTATGCGCCGGCCAATGCAGAGCAGCTGACCACCCACTTCACGCGCCTGAGCATCACCCGCACCGGCGACCAGCTCAGCGCGAACGTCACGACCGCCCCGCTGGCCGCGCAGGTGCGCATGGGCAGCGGCACGATCCGGTCGTCGCTGTTCGCGGCAACCGACGAGGCGCGCATCCCTGACGCGGTCGCGAACCAGCTGGCCGAGGTGTTCTCGACCGACGTCGACTTCCACCGCCAGCTGCGCAAGGGCGACACCTTCTCGGTCGTCTACGAAGCGCTGACGGCCGACGGCGAACCCATCACCTGGGGCAGCGCGAACACCGGCCGCGTGCTCGGTGCCGAGTTCGTCAACAACGGCCGCAGCTATTCGGCCGTGTGGTTCAAGGACGCGCAGAACAAGGGCGGCTACTACGACCTCGACGGCAAGAGCAAGCGGCGCGCCTTCCTCGCCAGCCCGCTCGCGTTCTCGCGCGTGACCTCGGGCTTCGCGATGCGCATGCACCCGATCCTGAACACCTGGAAACAGCATAAGGGCGTGGACTACGGCGCGCCGACCGGTACCGCGATCCGCGCGGTCGGCGATGGCGTGGTCGAGTTCGCCGGCTGGCAGAACGGCTACGGTAACGTCGTGCAGATCAAGCACAGTGCACAGCGCTCGACGGTGTACGCCCACATGAGCCACATCAACGTGCAGCGCGGTGCGCACGTCGAGCAAGGCCAGAACATCGGCGCAGTCGGCATGACGGGTTGGGCCACCGGCCCGCACCTGCACTTCGAGGTCAAGGTGGGCGGCGTGCAGCAAGACCCCATGATCATGGCGCGCTCGGCCGAGACCCAGGAACTGGCACCCGCGTCCAAGGCCCAGTTCAGCGCGATGGCCCAAAGCCTGAAGAGCCAGCTCGACGTGGCCGACAGCATGGTGCGCACCGGCGCCTACGCCGAGTAGCGACCCACCGACAACGACACCGAGCAGGCCCGCATTGCGGGCTTGCCCTTTTGGCGACCACAATGGGCGCATGAACGAGCTTTACATCGGCCTGATGTCCGGCACCTCGCTCGACGGTGTCGATGCGGTGCTGGCCGATTTCACCGGCAGCGCGGTACGCGTGCTGGCGCATGCGTACCGAGCGTTCGAGCCGGCGCTCGCCGCCGAGTTGCTCGCGCTGAACACGCCGGGTGACAACGAGCTGCACCGTGCGGCCCTGGCGGCGAACGCACTGGTGCGCGTGTCGGCGACGGCCGTCGAAGAAGTGCTGACCGCCAGCGGCACAGCCGCCGCGCAAGTGCGCGCCATCGGAGCCCACGGCCAGACCGTGCGCCACCGCCCGGGCGAGTTCGACGGCACCGGCTACACGATCCAGCTGAACAGCCCGGCGCTGCTCGCCGAACTGAGCGGCATCGCCGTCGTCGCCGACCTGCGCAGCCGGGATGTCGCGGCGGGTGGCCAGGGCGCGCCGCTGGTGCCGGCCTTCCACCGCGCGGTGTTCGGGCGCGCCGACGAGACCCTCGCGGTGCTGAACATCGGTGGCATCGCCAACCTCACGGCGCTGCACGCCGACGGCCGCACCATCGGTTTCGATTGCGGGCCTGGCAACATCCTGATGGACCTTTGGTGTCGACGTCACACTGGACGGTCGTTCGATGCGAGCGGCGCGTGGGGCGCGTCCGGCCAGGTCGATGCGGCACTGCTCGCGCAGCTGCTCGCCGAACCCTACCTCGCGTTGCCCGCCCCGAAGAGCACCGGACGAGACCTGTTCGATGCGGCCTGGCTCGACGCGCAGCTGCAACGCCGATCGACACCGCTGCGGGCCGAGGACGTGCAAGCCACGCTCGCGGAATTCAGCGCTGCCGCCTGCGCGAAAGATGTGTTGCGCGACGCACCCACCGCCCGCGAATTGCTGGTCTGCGGCGGCGGCGCTTTCAACGACCACCTGATGCGCCGCCTCGCCGCGCGGCTGCCGCAGGTGCGCGTGCAGCGCACGGATGCGCGCGGCCTGCCGGCGACGCAGGTCGAAGCCTGCGCCTTCGCGTGGCTGGCGCACGCCTTCTGCCAGCGCGAGTTCGGCAACCACAGCACCGTGACTGGCGCGCGCGGGCCGCGCGTCCTGGGGGCGTTGTATCCGGCGTGAGTTTGGTATGGTTCACGGGCAGCCAGCGCGCTGCCCGTGATGCCCAGCCTCCGAGGAGATGCCCATGCCGATCACACCGTATCTGTTCTTCAACGGCCGCGCCGAAGAAGCCGCCGAGTTCTACCGCGACGCGCTCGGCGCCACCGTGCTGATGCTGATGCGCTACTCGGAGAGCCCGGAGCCGCTCCCGCCCGGCATGGTCGCACCCGGCTTCGAGAACAAGGTGATGCACATGACGCTGCAGATCGGCGACGCGACGCTGATGGGCGCCGACGACTGCACCGGCCAACCCGTCTTCCAGGGCTTCTCGCTGTCGCTGTCGCCGCCGGACGCGGCGAGTGCGCAGCGCCTGTTCGACAAGCTCGCGAGCGGCGGCCAGGTGAAGATGCCGCTGGACAAGACCTTCTTCTCGCCCTGCTTCGGCATGGTGGCCGACCGCTTCGGTGTCGGCTGGATGATCATCGTCGACACCGCCTGACCCGCGACAATCGGCGCATGCTGATCCAGATCGAACCCGGGGTGCGCCTGTTTGTCGACATCGAAGGCGCCGGCCTCGTGCCCAACGGCACCGCGATGCGCGAGAAGCCGACACTGGTGCTGCTGCACGGCGGGCCGGGCTACGACCATTCGGGCTTCAAGCCGGCGTTCTCGCGCCTCGCCGACGTGGCGCAGATCGTCTACTACGACCACCGCGGCCACGGTCGCAGCGACCGACGCCCCGCGACCGAGTGGACGCTGGACACCTTCGCCGACGACGTCGTGCGCCTGTGCGATGCGCTGGGCATCGTGAAGCCCATCGTGCTGGGGCAATCGTTCGGCGGCTTCGTCGCGCAGCGCTACATCGCGCGCCATCCCGGGCACGCGCGCAAGGTCGTGTTGTCGAGCACCTCGCCGCACCTCGGCCTGGCCCGCAAGCTCGCGGTGTTCGAACGCCTCGGCGGTGCCGAAGCGCGCGAGGTGGCGCGGTGCTTCTGGACCGCGCCGAGCGCAGCCACCTGGGCACCGTACAACCTCGTCTGCAAGCCGCACTACAACACCGTGCCGCCGATCAACGACGACGCCAGCCGGCGCATCGTGTTCAATGAAGAGATCCTGTTCACGTCGGCCAGCGGCGAGCAGCAGACCATGAACCTCTTGCCCGGCCTGGCGCGCGCGCAATGCCCGGTGCTGGTGATGGCCGGCGCGCTCGACCCGGTCTGCCCGCTCGCCGATTCGCAGGACATTGCCGCGGCCTTGCTGACGTCGCTGGTGCAGCTCGCGGTGTTCGACCACTCGGGTCATGGCGCGTGGCGCGACGAACCCGACGCGGCCTTCGCGCGGCTGCGCGACTTCATCACCGCCCAGTAAAAAGCCGCCCGAAGGCGGCTCTTGGCGGACGGCAGAGAACGCTCAGGCCGAGAAGCTCGAACCGCAACCGCAGGTCGTGGTCGCGTTCGGGTTCTTGATCACGAACTGGGCGCCTTGCAGGTCGTCCTTGTAGTCGATCTCGGCGCCGGCGAGGTACTGCAAGCTCATCGCGTCGATCAGCAGCGTGACGCCGTTCTTGCTCATCTGCGTGTCGTCGTCGTTGACGATCTCGTCGAAGGTGAAGCCGTATTGGAAGCCGGAGCAGCCGCCGCCCTGCACGAACACGCGCAGCTTCAGCTCGGGGTTGCCTTCTTCGTCGACCAGTTCCTTGACCTTGTTGGCGGCACTGTCGGTGAAGATCAACGGCACCGGCGGCTCGTCGGAAACCGCCAGGGCGTGGACGTGTTGTTCGGCCGGGACTTGTTGTTCAGCGATTGCACTCATGGGGAACTCCTGCGGCCACGAGGCCGATGTCAGCATTATCCGGGATTCGACGCAGCCAGTTTGAGACCGGGTCTTTCGTCCGCCTTCAGGGGCTTCAGTTCACCATCAATGGTGGCGCCCTGGTGCATTTCAAGGACTTCGTAGCGCACGTCGCCGACGATGGCCGCCTTGGGCTGCAGTTCGAGCAGCTCGGTCGAGTGGACCGGGCCGTTGACAAAGCCATTGATGATCACGTGGCCACTGCGGACCGCGCCGATGACGCGGGCTTTCTCGCTGATCACCAGGATGCTGTGGCCGTCGCCGGTCGCGATGACGTCGCCCAGCACCTCGCCGTCGATGCGCAGCCCTTCGGTGAAGCGGAGTTCGCCCTGGATCACCGTGCCCTCGCCCACCAGCGAACGGATCGGGGGCTGTGCTTTCTTGCCGAACATGCGCGCTTCTCCAACGAATTGAGGCAACCGGGGCCGGCTGTCACGGCTTGACGGTCAAGGTGGCTCGCACCGCGCCGTTCAAGTCCAGTACCCTGACCGAGACGGTTTTTACCACGGCCTGCGGCGGGTGATCGATCACCCCTTCGAGCCGCAGGTACTGCCTGAGTTGCAAGGGTTGTGGCCCGCCCGGTTGCGCGAAGGTCCAGGGCTTGCCGTCCAACGTGCCGGTCAGGGTCACGTCATAACGCCCGCTGAACTCGGTCGGGCGTTTGCCGGCCTGCATCGCCAGCAGTTGAAAGCGCATCTGGCCCGGCGCTTTCAGTTCCGCCTGCAGGCCGCGGATCATCACGCCGTCGGCGGCCCCCGCAGGCAGCAGCCGCTCGAAGAAACCGAGGTCGGCTTTCAAAGCCATGTTGTCGGCCTCGACCAGCTTGAGTTGCTGGGCGAGTCGGTCCTGCACGGTCTTCTCGGTCGTCAGCAGGCTTTGTGCGGTGTTGGCCACCGAGATGGCCTTTTCGCGCTCGGCGCGCAGTTCAGCAACCTCGACCCGCAGTTGCGCGAGTTCATCGACGGAGCGCCGGTCCAGCCCCGCGATGTTCTTCCCGAACTCGAAGGCCCACAGCGCCAGCGCGGCCGAGAATCCGAACATCAGCGCGACGGCCGCCCAACGCAGCGGCCAGGGCAGGTGGCTGCGCACGATCATGCGCGGGGCGCTGATCGACAAGCGGCGGCGCAGCAACTTCCAGCGCATCGGGCGGCGTCCTCGGTTAGGAGGCGCGATTGTAGAAGCGCCGAGCCAAAGAAAAAGGGCGCCCGAAGGCGCCCCGCTGGCGTATCGTGAAACGCTTTGTTAGCGCTTGCTGAACTGCTTGCGGCGACGCGCGCCGTGCAGACCGACCTTCTTGCGTTCGACTTCACGCGCATCGCGCGTCACGAAGCCCGCATGCTTGAGCGGCGGCTTCAGCGTTTCGTCGTAGTCGATCAGCGCACGGGTGATGCCGTGGCGCACCGCGCCGGCTTGGCCCGATTCGCCACCGCCACGCACATTGACCTTCACGTCGAAGGCGGCATCGTTCGAGGTCAGCACCAGCGGCTGGCGCACGACCATGATGGACGTTTGACGGCCGAAATACTCGTCGACGGTCTTGCCGTTGACGATGATCTGGCCAGTGCCCTTCTTGATGAAGACGCGCGCCACCGACGATTTGCGGCGGCCGGTTCCGTAGTTCCAATTTCCGATCATGGCCGCTCCTTAGATTTCCAGCACTTTGGGCTGTTGGGCGGTATGCGGATGCGAAGCACCGGCGTACACCTTCAGCTTCTTGACCATCGCATAGCCCAGCGGACCCTTCGGAAGCATGCCCTTGACGGCCTTCTCGATGGCGCGGCCGGGATGCTTGGCCTGCATGTCCTTGAACTTGGTCGCGTGGATGCCGCCCGGGTAGCCCGAATGACGGTAGTACACCTTGTCATTGGCCTTGTTGCCGGTGACGCGGATCTTGTCGGCGTTGACGATGACGATGAAATCACCGGTGTCGACGTGAGGCGTGTAGATGGCCTTGTGTTTGCCGCGCAAGCGGAGGGCGACTTCACTGGCCACCCTTCCGAGAACCTTATCGGTTGCGTCAATCACAAACCACTCATGCACCACTTCGGCCGGTTTGGCGCTGAAGGTTTTCATGGGTAAGTTCGCTGGTTAATGGACCCCACGTGTCGCTGCGCTCGGTACCGCTTCTCTGATGTGGCGGTCTCTCGCACAACCCGGCGCCGGGTTCGACTCGGCACTGGCTCTCCCGGGGGCAAAAGTCGGGAAAGCCTTCAACTATAACAGAGCTCTCTTCCCGTTGCCGTGCTGCGCCGCAACAATTTGGCAGCATCGCCTAATCGAACCGCGTAGACTGGGGTTAACCCGAAACAGACGAGGCTTGTTCCATGAGCACCTCAGACAGCACGAAGATCCCCTCCCCCACCCATCTACCACCCACCGCGCCCAACAGGGGCTGGGTGCCGATCCGCTCGCTGGGTCCGCGCCATCGCGAGCGCATCGCTGCCCACTTGCATGCCTTACAAGTGAGCGATCGCTATCTTCGATTCGGTTACCCGGCCACGGATGCGCAAATCAGCAAGTACGTGGACATGCTGGACTTCGAGCAGGACGAGGTGTTCGGCATCTTCAGCCGCCGCCTCGAACTGATAGCCATGGCGCACCTTGCGCACGCCGTCGCCAGCCCGGCGACGGGCGGCGTCGCGACGTCCGAGTTTGGCGTCTCCGTGCTGCCGCATGCCCGGGCGCGCGGATTCGGCCGGCGCCTGTTCGAGCACGCGATGCTGCACGCCCGCAACCGTGGCGTCGAGACCCTGTTCATCCACGCGCTGAGCGAGAACACCGCGATGCTGAAGATCGCCCGCAATGCCGGCGCGACGGTGGTGCGCGAGGGTTCCGAGTCCGACGCCTGGGTCAAGCTGCCGCCGGACACGCTGGCCTCGCACGTCGGCGAACTGGTCGGTCAGCAAGTCGCCGAGCTGGACTACCGGCTGAAGCTGCACACCCGCCAGGTCACCGGCCTCCTCAACGTGCTCGGCGAGGTCAAGAGCTCGCTGAACAAGGCCGCGAACATCGCCGAGGAATAGCCTGCCGCGGGTGTGCGTTTCGCCACGATGCGCCGCCGCCGCCACCCCCATGTCGGGGATGCGCCGAAGGCGCGCCGCCGGATTACATCCGTTACAGTTCACCGCTGAGCTCGTCGCTCCGACGTGGCATTCAGCCCGTTGAACCGAATCGCGCCGCCCGACATGCAAACCCTTCCCTGGATTGTTGCGCTCGTCGCCCTCGCCCTGCTGGCGGTGGTGCTGGCGCTGTGGGCCTTCAAACGCCAGCCGAAGAAGGCGCTGTCGTTGCCCACCGACTGGGCGCTGGCGGCCCGGCCCGTGTTCTCGACCGACGAACGCCGCGTCTACCGCCTGCTGCGCGAAGCGCTGCCGCATCACATCGTGCTGTCCAAGCTGCCGCTGGTGCGCTTTTGCCAGCCCACCGACCCGAGCGAAGTGCGCTACTGGTTCGACCTGCTCGGCACCAGCCACGTCACCTTCGCCGTGTGCAGCGCGAACGGCCGCGTGCTCGCCGCGATTGACCTCGACACCGACCGTGGCAACTCGCGCCGCGTGATGCAGATCAAGCAATCGGTGCTGAGCGCCTGCCGCGTGCGCTACCTGCGTTGCCCGGTGGACCAGCTGCCGTCGGTCGCCGAGTTGCAGTTGCTCGTGCCCAGTGCCGGCTCGCCGGCACGCGGTCCGCAGCCGGCCCCCGCGCCGACGACCAACCTGCACAACGCCCGCGACCACCTGTCGAGCACGGTCGCGTCGCGTCGCGCCGAGCGCACCGCGCTGTGGCAGGACTCGAGCGTGTTCCAGGACTCGTTCTTCGCGCCCGATTCGCGCGACGGCTTCAGCAGCAGCGAGTTCGCACCGCTGCCCGGCGCACGACCGCTGCGCAGCGCACCGCGCCGCGGGTCGTCTGACGACGGCCCCGACACCGTGTCCGGGTCGGACGCTGACGAGGTGGGCGGCGTCGTGGTCGACAACCCCCCGCGTTTCTCGAGCGGCTCGCGACGCTGACGAGGTCCATCGCGCCGGCGCGTAGCATCGGCGCATGACAGCCTCCTCTTCCGACACCCCGTACGCCGGGCTCAGCCCCGACGTGGTCCTCGACGCACTCGATGCGGTCGACCTGCGCGGCGACGGTCGGCTGATCCAGCTCAACTCTTACGAGAACCGCGTGTTCCAGGTGTTTCTGGAAGACGGTCGCGTCATCGTCACCAAGTTCTACCGCCCGGGGCGCTGGAGCGACGCGCAAATCCTCGAGGAGCATGCGTTCGCGAACGAGCTTGCCGCGCAAGAGATTCCGGTCGCCGCGGTCTGGCCGCTGACGATAGACGCCTCGTCGCGCCATGCCGACAACGTCTCGCTGACCGGCCCGACGCTCGCACAGCTCGACACCCCGCTGGGCAGCTACCGCTTCAGCGTCAGCACACGGCTGGCCGGCCGTGCGCCCGAACTCGAAGACGCCGGCACGCTCGAGTGGCTGGGCCGCTTCATCGGCCGCTTGCACGCGGTCGGCGCGCTCAAACCCTTCGAGTTCCGCGAAGCCTTGAGCGTGCGGACCTTCGGTTTCAACGAGCGCGACTGGCTGCTCGCGCAAGGCCTGATCCCGCCCGATGCAGAATCGGCGTGGGCGCAGGTCACGCAGGACGCGCTCGACGCCGTGGCCGAAGCCTTTGACCGCGGCAGCCCGCCGCGCCAGATCCGCCTGCACGGCGACTGCCACCTCGGCAACGTGCTGTGGACGAACGAGGGTCCGCACTTCGTCGACCTCGACGACGCCGTCACCGGCCCCGCCACGCAAGACCTGTGGATGCTGCTGTCGGGCGACCGCGGCGCGATGACGCGCCAGCTCGCCGCGGTGCTCGACGGCTACGAGCAGTTCATGGACTTCGACTGGCGCGAGCTGCGCCTGGTCGAGCCGCTGCGCACGCTGCGCATCATCAAGCACAGCGTCTGGATCGCGCGGCGCTGGAGCGACCCGGCCTTCCCGATCGCGTTCCCGTGGTTCGAGAGCCCGAAGTACTGGGCCGAGCAGACCACGCGGCTGCGCCAGCAGCTCGACGCGATGGCCGAGCCGCCGCTCGGCGGCATGGGCTGATCAGGCCGCGGTCAACAAGGCGTTGACGCGCCGCACGTAGGCGGCCGGGTCTTCGAGCTGACCGCCTTCGGCCAGCAGCGCCTGATCGAACAGGATGTTGGCCAGGTCGTCGAAATGCGCGCTGCCGTCGAGCCGCTTCACCAGCGCGTGCTCGGCGTTCACCTCCAGTGTCGGCTGCGACTTCGGCGCGGTCTGTCCGGCCTGCTTCAGCATGCGCGCGAGGTGGCCGCTCATGTCGCCCTCCTCGACGACCAGGCAGGCCGGCGAGTCGACCAGCCGCGTTGTCACGCGCACGTCCTTCGCACGGTCCTTCAGCGCTTCCTTCAACCGGTCGAGCACCGGCTTAAACGCGGTCGCGGCTTCTTCGGCCTGCTTCTTCTCGGCCTCGTCCTGCAGCGTGCCCAGGTCGACCGCGCCCTTCGCCACACTCTGCAGCGACTTGCCGTCGAACTCGTACAGGTGGCTCAGCATCCACTCGTCGACGCGGTCGATCAGCAGCAGCACCTCGATGCCCTTCTTGCGGAAGATCTCGAGTTGCGGGCTGCTTTTGGCCGCGGCCAGGCTGTCGGCGGTGATGTAGTAGATCGCCTCCTGGCCTTCCTTCATGCGGCCCAGGTAGTCGACCAGTGACACGCCTTCATCGGCCTGCGTCGACGCGAAGCGCAGCAGCTTGGTCAGGCGTTCGTGGTTCGCATGGTCTTCGCCCACGCCCTCTTTCAGCACCACGCCGAAGTCCTTCCAGAACGCGGCGTACTTGGCTTTCTCGGCCGCGTCCTCGCTGTCGGCGAGGCTTTCGAGCATGCCCAGCACGCGCTTGGTCGAGCCTTCGCGGATCGCCTTCACGTCGCGGCTTTCCTGCAGCAGCTCGCGGCTCACGTTGAGCGGCAGGTCGGCGCTGTCGATCACACCCTTCACGAAGCGCAGGTAGACCGGCATCAGCGCCTCGGCGTCGTCCATGATGAAGACGCGCTTGACGTACAGCTTCACGCCGCCGCGCTTGTCGCGGTTCCAGAGGTCGAACGGCGCCTTGGCCGGCACGTACAGCAGCTGCGTGTACTCGCTGCGGCCCTCGACGCGGTTGTGTGTGTAGGCCAGCGGTGCTTCGGTGTCGTAGCTGATCTGCTTGTAGAACTCGGTGTACTGCTCGGGCGTGATGTCGCTCTTGCTGCGCGTCCACAGCGCCGCGGCCTTGTTGACCGGCGCCCATTCGTCGGTCATCTTCTGCTTGCTGGCCTCGGCGTCCCACTCTTCCTTCTGCATCAGGATGGGCAGCGAGATGTGGTCGGAATACTTGCCGACGACCGACTTGAGCTTCCAGCCGCTCAAGAATTCTTCTTCGCCCTCGCGCAGGTGCAGCGTGACACTGGTGCCGCGTGCGGCGCGGGTGATGGTCTCGACCTCGAAGTCGCCGGTGCCTTCGGAGCTCCAGCGCACGCCCTGCTCGGCCGGCAGGCCGGCGCGGCGCGATTCGACCACGATGCGGTCGGCGACGATGAAGCCGCTGTAGAAGCCGACGCCAAACTGGCCGATCAGCTGCGCGTCCTTCTTCTGGTCGCCTTCGAGCGCCGACATGAACTCGCGCGTGCCGCTTTTCGCGATCGTGCCGAGGTTGGCGACCGCCTCGTCCAGCGACAAGCCGATGCCGTTGTCGGTGATCGTGATCGTCTTCGCGTCGGCGTCGAAGGCGATGCGCACCTCGAGGTTGGGCGCATCTTCGAGCAACGCAGCGTTGTTCAGCGCCTCGAATCGCAGCTTGTCGCAGGCGTCAGAGGCGTTCGACACGAGCTCGCGCAGGAAGATTTCCTTGTTCGAGTACAGCGAGTGCGTCACGAGGTGCAGGATCTGCTTGACTTCGGCCTGGAATGAAAGCGTCTGTTTGTCCATGGTGTTTCGGTAAGAATGACGGCACAACAATCGGGGAGGAAGCGAATGATACGGATCAACTCGCGCGCGAGAAACGGCTGCCTGGCGCTGGCAATCGCCCTGGCCGCATCGTTCGCGGTCGCACAGGCAGATGAGGCCGGCAACGCCGACCTCAAGACCGAGGTCGCCCGCGTGCGCCAGGTCGGGCCGGCCGAGGTCGTGCTGCGCGACCAGGCCAAGCTCAAGCTGCCCGAAGGCACGATGTTCGTGCCGCAGCCCACCGCCAACAAGATCCTGACGGCCATGGGCAACCGTGGCGACAACCGCGTCATCGGCCTGATCTACCCGCTGAAGGACGATCAGAACTGGGCCATGGTCGCCGAGTACGAGGCAGCCGGCTACATCAAGGACGACGACGCGCGCGACTGGAACGCCGACGAGTTGCTGAAGAGCCTGAAGGAAGGCACGGCCGCCGCCAACGAAGAACGCACGAAGGCGGGGTTCCCGGCGCTCGAAGTGACCGGCTGGGCCGAGAAGCCCCTCTACGAGGCCCAGTCGCACAGGCTGGTCTGGGCCGCGACCGCGGTGCATCCGGGTGCAACGGGCGAGCCCGCAGTCGTCAACTACAACACCTACGCGCTCGGCCGCCAGGGCTACATCAGCCTCAACCTGCTGACCGACAGCCAGGCCTTGCCGGCCGACAAGGTGCATGCGCGCGACATGCTGTCGCGGCTCGAGTTCGTCGAGGGCAAGCGCTACGCCGACTTCGACGGCAAGACCGATCGCGTCGCCGAATACGGCCTGGCCGCGCTGGTGGCCGGCGTGGCCGCGAAGAAGCTCGGGCTGCTCGCGGTGATCGGCGTGGCGCTGCTGAAGTTCTGGAAGCTCGGGTTGATCGCACTCGCCGGTATCGGCAGTGGTCTGCCCTGGTTGCGCAAGCGCTTCGGCAAGAACGACAACAGCGTCAAACCCGAGGCCTGAGCACCGTCCTACAGCAGAATGCGGGGATGCCGCCGCGCCCGATACGCACCGTCACCGCCACCCGCTACATCACGCCGCTGCGTGAAGGCGGTTCGCTGCCGGCCATCGTCGAGGCCGACGACGACGGCCTGTACGTGCTCAAGTTCGTCGGCGCCGGCCAAGGCCCGCGGGCGCTGATCGCCGAGCTGGTCGCCGGCGAGATCGGCCGTGCGCTCGGCCTGGCGGTGCCCGAGATCGTGTTCGCGCACGTCGACGCCGAACTCGCGCGCACCGAGCCCGACCCCGAGATCCAGGACCTGATCCGCGCCAGCACCGACCTGCTGAAAGGCAGCGCCGGCCTGAACCTCGCGCTCGACTACCTGCCTGGCTCGGTGACCTTCGACCCGCTGATGTTGAAGGTGGCGCCCGAACTCGCGTCGCGCATCGTCTGGTTCGACGCCTTCGTCACCAACCTCGACCGCACGCCGCGCAACACCAACCTGCTGGTGTGGCACGGCAAGCTCTGGCTGATCGACCACGGCGCGGCGCTGTACTTTCACCACGACTGGCGCGACTACGTCGACCGCGCCGCGAGCCCGTTCGCACTGATCAAGGACCATGTGCTGCTGCCGTTCGCGAGCGAACTCGAGCGCGTCGATGCCGCGATGGCCGCGACGCTCACACCGCAGACACTCGCCGACATCGTGGGGCTCATCCCCGACGCCTGGCTGATGGACGAGCCCTCGTTCACGACGAAGGCCGAGCACCGCGCCGCCTACCTGAACTACCTGCAGCGCCGGCTCGACGCCCCGCGTGCATTCGCCACGGAGGCCGCCCGTGCCCACGCTCAGCACGTATGACTACGCGATCGTGCGCGTCGTGCCGCGCGTGGAGCGCGGCGAGTTCATCAACGCCGGTGTGATCGTCTCGTGCGCGGCGATCGGCTACCTGCAGGCACGCATCGAACTCGACGAGGCCAAGCTGCTCGCGCTCGACCCGAGCGCCGACGTGGCCGGCATCCGCGCCGGGCTGGCGGCGATTCCGATCATCTGCGCTGGCGGCAAGGCGGCCGGCGCTTTGGGCGCGCTCTCGACGCGCGAGCGCTTCCACTGGCTGGTCGCGCCGCGCAGCACCAGCATCCAGACCTCGCCGGTGCACACCGGCCGCTGCACCTCACCCGAGCGTCAGCTCGAGCACCTCATGCAGCAGATGGTGCGTCGGCCATCGCCTCGCCCAGCCGCACCGGGCGCGCCGGCGTCCACAACGGGTTGAAGGCCAGCGGCCCGCGCGGGAACAGCATCACCACCGTCGAGCCGAGCAGAAAGCGCCCCATCTCGTCGCCTTTTTTGAGCGACACGTTCTGGTCGGCGTAGTGCCATTCGCGCAGCAGCGCGCTGCGCGGCGGGTTCACGACACCGTGCCACACGGTCGCCATGCTGCCGACGATGGTCGCGCCAACCAGCGTCAGCACGAAGGGCCCACGCGCCGAGTCGAACACGCAGACGACGCGCTCGTTGCGTGCGAACAGCCCCGGCACGCCGCGCGCCGTCAACGGGTTCACCGAGAACAGGTCGCCCGGCACGTGGATCATGCGGCGCAAGCGGCCGTCGCACGGCATGTGGATGCGGTGGTAGTCCTTGGGGCTCAGGTAGATGGTCGCGAAGTGGCCGTTCTCGAACTCGGCGGCCAGCGCCTGGTCGCCGCCGACCAGCGCCGTGGTCGAGTAGTGGTGGCCCTTGGCCTGGAAGATCTGGTCGCGCGCGATCGCGCCGAACTGGCTGACCGCACCATCGACCGGGCAGATCAGGTCGGCCGCGGCCAACGGCCGCGCGCCGGGCTTCAATGCGCGCGTGAAGAACTCGTTGAAGCTCGCGTAGTGCGAGATGTCGGGGTCGGCCGCCTCGCTCATGTCGACGCCGTATTTCTCGACGAAGCCGCGGATCAGCTGGGTCGTGCGCTCACCCCAGCGGCGCGACGCGCGCCACCCGGCGTAGACCGTCAGCGCGCGCTTGGGCAGGAGGTATTGCGGCAGGACTTTGAGTCGATCGGACACGGCGCGACGGGCGGGTTGACAGAGCGGCGGATTCTATCGGGGGCACCGCCCGCTCTGCATGGCCGTCACTTGATCGTGCTCATCTTCACTTCGCGGATCTTGCCGCCTTCGACCACCGCCACACGCGGGTCGGCAGACGAACTGCCGGTCGCGTCGACACCTTCGACGTTGCCCGGGTTCTGCAGACCGGGCAGGGTCTTGAAGGCCTTGTCGAGCTGGCCGCGGATCGCCGTTGCGTCGGTCACCGAGCCCGAGAGCTTCATCGCCAGCACCGCCGCGTGCACCGCGGTGTAGTTCAGCGACACCTCGGAGCTCGGGTCGCGCTCGGGGTGGATCTTCTTGTAGCGCTGCACGAAGGCCTTGGTGTCGGGCGCGCTGTCGTCGATGACCGGCAGCACGCCGATCGAGCCCTCGAGCGAGGCGTAACCGCCGCTGACCTTGCTGACCTCGTCCATCTTGGCCTGGTCGATCAGGATGAAGCCGCCCTTGAAGCCGAGCTCGCGCGCCTGCTTGACGACGAGGCCGGTCGGCTCCGACGCGCCGCCGATGAACATCACGTCGGGCTTGCCGGCGAGCGCGCGGCTCACGCCGCTGTAGAAGTCGGTCGCGCGGTTGTAGCTCATCGGGTTGTCGGCGACGATCTTGCCGCCGGCCGCTTCCCACGCGGGCTTGAACGCCGCGTTCCAGGCCTTCGCGTAGTCGTGGTCGGCGTCGGCGATCGCGACGTTCTTGCCGAACTTGCCCATCGTGTACTTGGTGAACGGCACGATGTAGTTGGTGAAGTCGGGCGGGATGCGCAGCGTCAGCTTGTTGCCACGCGCGGTGATCTGCGGCGTGCTGCTGTAGGCGAGGATCAGGTACTTCTGCGCCTCGTTGTTGGTCTGCAGCGCGTAGATGCCGCCCGAGTGCGGCACCAGGATCACCGCGGCCTTGCTCTCCTGCACCAGGCGCTGCGCGTTGATCGCGGTTTCGCTCGGGTTGTACTTGTCGTCGAGCGCGACGACCTCGACCTTGTACTTCTTGCCGGCGACCTCCAGGCCTGCCGCGTTGATCTCGGCGGCCGCCATGTTCATGCCGTCGAGCACGTTCTTGCCGTACTGCGCGGCACCGCCCGAGAGCGGGCCCGAGTAGCCGATCTTCACGACCTCTTGCGCGAACGCGGGAGCGGCGAACAGCAGGCTGGCGGCCGCGGCCGTGGCCAGGCGGGTGAATGTCGTTGTGGTCATGTCTGTCTCCTTGTCGTGGGTGAAGCGGGTGAAGGCTGCGGTGTCTCAGGCCAGCGCCGGGCCGCTCCCAAGCGGCCTGAGCACCCGCTTGGCGGGTGGCGGCGGTACTCCGGCGCCGGGTGCCCCATGCCCTCAGGCACCGATGTAGGCCTTGCGCACGGCCTCGTTGTTGAGCAGGCTGTCGCGGTCGCCTTCCATCACGATACGGCCGCCTTCGAGCACGTAGGCGCGGTGCGCGATCTTCAGTGCCGCGAACGCGTTCTGTTCTGCAAGCAGCACCGTGGTGCCGGCGCGGTTGATGCGCTGGATCACCTCGAACACCATCTTCACGACCAGCGGCGCGAGGCCCAGCGAAGGCTCGTCGAGCAGCAGCGCCTGCGGCCGGCCCATCATGGCGCGGCCGATCGCGACCATCTGCTGTTGGCCGCCGCTCAGGCTGCCGGCCGCGTCGTCCTTCTTCTCGGCGAGGATGGGGAACAGACCCAGCACCTCGTCGAGCTTCTTCTGGTTGCCGGCCTTGTCGGCGCGGTGCACGTAGGCGCCCAGCATCAGGTTCTTCAGCACCGACATCTGCGGAAACAGCTTGCGGCCTTCGGGGCACTGCACGACGCCACTGGCCACGATCTGCGACGGCTTCATGCCGACCAGCTCGGTCTGGCGGAACTTGATGCTGCCACCGGCCGCGCGGTGCAGCCCGCTGGTCGTCAGAAAGATCGAGCTCTTGCCGGCGCCGTTGGCCCCGAGCAGCACGACGAGTTCACCCTCTTTCGCGTTCAGCGTCACGCCGTTGAGCGCGCGGAAGCTGCCATAGCTCAGCGAGACGTTCTCAAGCGTCAGCATGCGCGGGCTCCAGCTGGCTGATGCCGTCGTGGTCGGTACCGAGGTAGGCGTCGATCACCGCGGGGTTGGCACGGATCTCGGCCGGCGTGCCCTCGGCGATCTTCTCGCCGTAGTTCAGCACCAGGATCTTGTCGGCCAGGCTCATGATCATGTCCATCTTGTGCTCGATCAGGCACACAGTCAGGCCGCTCGCGACCATCTTGCGGATCAGCGCCGCCAGGCCGACGGTCTCTTCGGGGTTCACGCCGCCGGCGGGCTCGTCGAGCAGCACCAGGCTGGGGTCGGTCGACAGCGCGAGCGCGAAGGCGACGCGCTTGCGTTCTTCCTGCGAGATGTCGCCGGCCAGGCGCTGCGCGATGTGCGACAGGCCGACGAAGTCGAGCGCGTCGCGCGCCTTCTCGCGGCAGATGCGCTCCTCGCGCTGCAGGCGCGGCGTGCCGATCAGCGCATCCCACAGGCCCGCGCGCGTGCGCAGCCGGTGGCCGACGATCAGGTTGTCGAGCACGCTGGTGCGGTCGAACAGCGCGGTGTTCTGGAAGGTGCGCGAGATGCCCAGCTGCGCGACCTGGTCGGTGCGCAGGTTCGCGATGTCCTGCCCCTTGAAGACGATGCTGCCGGCGCTCGCGCGGTGCGTGCCGCCGATCAGGTTGAAGAAGGTCGTCTTGCCCGCACCGTTCGGGCCGATGATGGCGTTGATCTTGCCGGCCGCTATCTCGGTGCTGACGTCATTGACCGCGGCGAGGCCGCCGAAGCGCTTGGTCAGGTGGCCGACGGTGAGGATGGGCTCAGCCATGGACCGCCCCTTCGGTCGCCGGTACACCCGCCCGCGCCGACACAGCGCCGGTCGATGCCGACACCGCCAGCTTCGACGCGCGCCGCGCCTTCCAGCCCACGTAGGTGCCGACGATGCCGTGCGGCAGGAAGATCACCAGCAGCACCAGGATAGGCCCGAACACCACGAAACGGTAGGCCTGCAAAAACTGCAGCGACTGCGTCAGCCACGGCACGCTCAACGCGCCCAGCAGCGGCCCGAGCAACGTGCCGACGCCGCCGACCAGCATGTACATCGTCATGTCGAAGGTGTGGTCGACGGCGGCGATGTCGGGCCCGAGAAAGCGCACGAAGCCGGCGTACAGACCGCCCGCGACGCCGGCGTAGAACACCGACAGCATGAAGGCCAGCACCTTGTTGCGCATCAGGTTGATGCCCAGCGATTCGGCCAGCTCTTCGCTGTTGCGTATCGCCATGAAGGTGCGGCCCAGCAGCGAGCGCACGATGCGGTGCATCAGCCACACGCCGACGACCAGGAACGCGAAGACCAGGTAGTAAAGCGTGCGCGGCGTGTCGAAGGCGATGCCGGCAACCCCGGGCGGCGCCGGGATGCCGATGATGCCGACCGGGCCGTGCGTGAGGCTTTCCCACTTCTCGATCAGCAAAAACATGATGTAGCCGACGCACATCGTGAAGATCGAGAAGAAGTGGCCCTTCAGCCGCAGCGACACGATGCCGACGAAGAAGCCGAGCACCGCCGCCGTCACGCCCGAGAGTGCGAAGGCCCACCAGAACGGCCATTGATGATCGACCGTCAGGATGCCGACCGTGTACGCGCCCACCGCCATGAAACCGCTGAGCGCGAGGTTGAACTGGCCGGTGTAGCCGGTGATGAGGTTCAGGCCGACGGTCGCGATCGCGAAGATGTAGGCGGTCGACATCACCGTGAGCTGGTAGTCGTTCTTCGCGACGAACGGGAACACCAGGCCGGCCAGCAGCAGCAGGCTCCAGCCGACCTTGCCTTCGATGAGGGAGAGCAGCTTCAGCATCACCGCGCCGCCTTCGTGAAGATGCCTTGTGGCCGGATCGACAGGATCACCACCAGCAGCACGAAGGCGATGATGTCCTTGTAGTCGGTCGACAGGTAGAACGCGCCGAAGCTCTCGGCGAAGCCGATGATCAGCCCGCCGACGATGGCGCCCGGCACGCTGCCCATGCCGCCGAGGATGATGATCACGAAAGCCTTGGTGATCACCAGGTTGCCCATCGCCGGGTACACGAGGTTGATCGGCGCGTACAGCGTGGCGGCCACCGCGGCGAGTGCGCCCGAGATCGCGAACGTCAGCATCGCGACCTTGTTCGCGTCGATGCCGACCAGCGAGGCGCCGTCGCGGTTCTGCGCCATCGCGATGATGGTCGAGCCCATCACGGTCTTCTTCAGGAACAGCTGCAACACGACCATCAGCGCAAACGCGGCCGCAATGATCAGCAGGCGCTGCACCGGCGCGGTCACGCCGGCCAGGTCGATGATGCCGGTGTAGGGCGTCTGCATGCGCTTGAACTCGGCCCCCCAGATGGCTTGCGCGCTGGCCTCGAGGAACAGCAGGATGCCGATCGCCGCGACCATCGGGTGCAGGCCCGACGCGTGCCGCAGCGGGTGGAACACGAGGCGCTCCGACAAGGTCGCCAGCACCGCGACCACGGCGGCCGAGCCCAGCATCGCGAGCCAGTAGTTGAAGCCGAACGCGTTCATCAAGTGGAACGACACGAACGCGCCGGCCATGTAGAACGCGCCGTGCGCGAAGTTGGGCACGTGCAGGATGCCGTAGACCAGCGTGAGGCCGAGCGCGACCAGGCTGTAGATGCCGCCGAGCGTGAGGCCGTTGAGCACCTGTTGCAGAAAGAGATCCAAGTCGCGGCCTTCGTGGGGTGATCAGCCGGACGATTCTTGGTGGCGCATGCCGCAGCGTCAACGGGCCGAAGCGCAGAACAAGGTCATCCCACGCCCGTTCTAGGGCAAACACCGACGGCGATTGACACGCAGGTGACACCACCGTGCGGCGCGTCGGACATGGTTGACTCGCGGGCATCATTCGGCGACGCTCGTTGCGCTCACCAGACCTCAGCACCGCCATGACTTCGACCTTGACCGACAACACCGACTTCCCGTTCCAACGCATCGCCGACCTGATTCGCCAACATGCACGCGCGCGGCCTGACCAGGCTGCGCTGATCGGCGGCGACACCACGCTGAGCTATGCCGCGCTCGACGCGCTGATGGACCGCGTCGCCGCTTCGCTGCAACGCGAGGGCCTGCACGCCGGCGATGTGATCGCGATTTGCGCGCACGCGTCGCCGCTGTACGCCGCGGTGTTCCTCGGTGCGCTGCGCGCCGGCGTCACGGTGGCACCGCTCGCGCCGTCGGTCACGGCCGAGAGCTTTGCCGGCATGCTGAGCGATGCCGCGGCGCGCTGGCTGTTCGTCGATGCGGCCGCGCTGGATGCGCTGGGCGCGACACCGCCCACGCGCTGCATCAGCCTCGACGGTCATTCGCCCGGCACGCCGCTGAGCGACTGGCTGCTGCCCGCAGGCGCGGCACCGACGCCCGTCGAGGTGCCGCCCGAGGCGCCGTTCAACATCATCTATTCGTCCGGCACGACCGGCGCGCCCAAGGGCATCGTGCAATCGCACGGCATGCGCTGGTCGCACGTCGCGCGCGGCGCGAACTACGGCTACAGCGCCGACGGCGTCACGCTGCTCGCGACCCCGCTGTACTCGAACACGACGCTGGTCGTGTTCTTCCCGACACTCGCGTTCGGCGGCACCGTGGTGCTGATGGCCAAGTTCGACGCGACGCGGTACCTCGCGCTCGCGCAAGCGCATCGCATGACGCACACCATGCTCGTGCCGGTGCAATACCAGCGCATCATGGCCGTGCCCGAGTTCGACCGCTTCGACCTGTCGACCACGCTGTCCAAGTTCTGCACCAGCGCGCCGTTCAGCGCTGCGCTGAAGGCCGATGTGGTGAAGCGCTGGCCCGGCGCGCTGATCGAGTTCTACGGCATGACCGAAGGCGGCGGCACCTGCATCCTGCTCGCGCACGAGCACCCGACCAAGCTGCACACCGTGGGCCAGCCGGCGGTCGGCCACGACATCCGATTGATCGCTGACGACGGCGTCGAGCTGTCACTACAAGCGGTCGCGGCCGGGGCCACCGGCGAGGTCGTCGGCCACTCTCCCGGCATGATGACCGGCTACCACGGCCAGCCTTTGAAGACGCGCGAGGCCGAGTGGTTCGACGCGAGCGGCAAGCGTTTCATCCGCACCGGCGATGTCGGCCGTTTCGATGCCGACGGCTTTCTGACGCTGATGGACCGCAAGAAGGACATGGTCATCAGCGGCGGCTTCAACATCTACCCGAGCGACCTCGAGGCCGTGCTGCGCGAACACGCGGCAGTGGCCGACGTGGCGGTCGTCGGCGTGCCCTCGGTGCAGTGGGGCGAGACGCCGGTGGCTTTCATCGTGAAGCGCGATGGCGTGCACGCGGGCGAGGACGAGTTGCTAAACTGGCTGAATACCCGCGTCGGCAAGACGCAGCGGCTCGCCGCTTTACAGTTCATTGCCGAGCTGCCGCGCAGCGCGATCGGCAAGGTGCTCAAGCGCGAGCTGCGCGAGCGCTTCGTCGCCACCGGCAGCCGCCCGCTTTGAATTTGGAGTACCGCCCATGACCCCCGTCACCTACGAATCGCTCGGCGCGAGCGGCCTGAAAGTCAGCAAGCTCTGGCTGGGCACGATGATGTTCGGCGACCAGACCAGCGAAGCCGAGGCCGCGAACATCGTCAGCGCGACGCGCGAGGCCGGCATCAACGCGATCGACACCGCGAACGCGTATGCGGGCGGGGAGTCCGAACGCATCACCGGCCGCCTGATCAAGGCCGACCGCGAACGCTGGGTGCTCGCGACCAAGGCCGCGAACCCGATGGGGCCGGGGCCGAACGAACGTGGCCTGTCACGCGTGCACCTGCTGAGCGCGGTCGATGCCAGCCTGCGGCGCCTGGGCACCGATTGGGTCGACGTGCTGTACCTGCACCGCGAAGACGCGACCACGCCGCTCGAAGAGACGCTGGCGGCCGTGGCGCACTTGATAGAACGCGGCAAGGTTCATCACTTCGGGTTGTCGAACTTTCGGGCCTGGCGCATCGCGCGCGTCGCCGAGATGTGCCGCGCGATGGGCATCGCGCCGCCCATCGTCTGCCAGCCGCCGTACAACGCGATGTCGCGCCAGATCGAGACCGAGCTGCTGCCCTGCTGCGCGCACTACGGCCTGGGCGCGGTCGTCTACAGCCCGCTCGCGCGCGGCGTGCTGAGCGGCAAGTACCAGCCCGGCGCCGCGCCACCCGAAGGCTCGCGCGCGGCGCGCAACGACATGCGCATCATGCAGACCGAGTTCCGCCCCGAGTCGCTCGCGCTTGCTGCGCGCATGGCCGAGCACGCGCGCTCACGCGGCCTCACGCCGACGCAGCTCGCGCTCGGCTGGGTCTGGAACAACACGCTGGTGAACGGCGTGATCGGCGGCCCGAAGACGCTGGTGCAGTGGCAGGACTACCTGGACGCGCTGAACACGCCCTTCGACGCGGCCGACGAAGCCTTCGTCAGTGCGCTCGTGACGACTGGCCACGCCTCGACGCCGGGCTACAACGACCCGCAGTACCCGGTGGTCGGACGCGTCGCGCGCGTCAGCTGAAATCGGGCACCCGGCGACGGGGTACCGTCGCCGCCCGCCGCGCGGGCGCTCGGGCCGCTCAGGGCGCAGCCGGCTTGAAGTAGCGCGCTTCCAAGCCCTTGGCGTTGGTGAGGTGCAGCGCGACCAGCACGCGCTCGAGCAGCGTCAAGGGCTTGATGCTGCCGTCGGGCAAGGTGAGCACGGGCCCGAGGATGGGCTCGTCCTCGATCTTGGACTCTTGGTACGGCCGGATCCGGGTGGCGTCGTTCATGCGTGTCCCCTTCGTGTCATGGCTGCGAGCTGAACATCAGCGGGCGAGACATGTAACAGCGTGTAGTCTACGACTCGCGCGCGACGAAGAGAAGAGGGTTTGCGTGGCCCTCGGTCAGCGCGCAGTCGCCACGCCCATGACCGCATCAGGCAGCCCGGTGGCGATGCTGGGGAAGATGCAGATGAGCACGACAGCCAGCAGCATCAGCGCCACGAAGGGCAGCACGCCCCAGATGATGTCGCTCAGCGCGATGTCGGGCGCGATGTTCTTGATCACGAAGATGTTCAGCCCCACCGGCGGGTGGATCAGCCCGGTCTCCA